>Ga0156087_1016_pt1 | contig 145531 bp, 140 predicted proteins | sample RifCSPlowO2_02_FD_107740 | JGI IMG/M metagenome (GOLD analysis project Ga0156087, IMG submission 107740) | Burkholderiales bacterium RIFCSPLOWO2_02_FULL_57_36 | reverse complement strand
GGTCGCCCTTCCGCAGTTGCGCTTCGCTTCGCTCGCTGTGGTCAGCTTGCGGGAGGACTTGCACCTCCAAGAGTGCGCCCATGCTGGGCGCACCCAAAAAAAACGCCGCACTTGCGTGCGGCGTTTTAATCTGGCGTCCCCAAGGGGATTCGAACCCCTGTACTCACCGTGAAAGGGTGATGTCCTAGGCCTCTAGACGATGGGGACAAAAATCTGTCCGTTACTACGACCTGTATTGCAATTTCTTTGCTGGTGGAGGTAAGCGGGATCGAACCGCTGACCTCTTGCATGCCATGCAAGCGCTCTCCCAGCTGAGCTATACCCCCTGCGCAGAAGCGAGAGTATAGCAAAGATTTTGCTCTGCTGTAAATCGCCTTTTTGAAAATTATCCCAAATGCATTTTCAGACGCGTCAGCACGGTTTCCCGTCCGAACAACTCGATGACCGCGTCGATCGATGGCGTCTGCAGTTGCCCGGTGACGATCAGGCGCAACGGCATTGCCAGTTGCGGCATCTTCAGCTTGTGCGCCGCCAGCACTTCTTTCAGCATGGCAGATAATGCCTGGCGATTCCATTCAACCGCCTTGCATCGCTCCGCATACTCGGCCAACGCCGGTTGCACGGCATCGTTGAGGTGCTGTGCAAGCAACGCCGCATCCGGTGCCGGCTGGCGATAAAACAACATGGCCGCCTCGGCCAGCTCATTGATCGTGTTGACACGCTCTTTCATCAATGCAATCACCGCCTGCAAATCCGGGCCGCCGGAAAACCGTGCGCCGTCCTGCTCCATCAACGGGCGCGCCAGCCCTTCGAGACGGGCATTGTCGGCTTGCTTGATATAGTGATTATTAACCCATGCCAGTTTTTCCGGATTGAACTGCGCCGGCGACTTCGATAGATGATCGAGATCGAACCATGCGCAGAACTGCTCCATCGAAAACAGTTCCTCGTCGCCGTGGCTCCAGCCAAGACGGGCCAGGTAATTGAGCATCGCCTCGGGAAGATAACCTTGCGCCGGATATTCCATCACGCTGACCGCGCCGTGGCGCTTGGACAGCTTTTCGCCGTCCGCGCCCAGAATCATCGGCACGTGGCCGTATATCGGCAGCGTTGCGCCAAGCGCTTTCAGGATATTGATCTGGCGCGGCGTATTGTTGACGTGGTCGTCGCCGCGGATCACATGGGTAATTTTCATGTCCCAGTCATCCACCACCACGCAGAAATTATAGGTCGGCGTGCCGTCGGGGCGAGCAATCACCAGGTCGTCCATTTCGCGGTTGGAAATGGTGATCGGTCCCTTGACCGCGTCATCCCAGGTCACGTCGCCATCGAGCGGGTTCCTGAAACGCACCACCGGCTTACGGTCGGCCGGCACGGGCGGCAAGGTTTTGCCCGGCTCCGGGCGCCAGGTGCCGTCGTAACGCGGTTTTTCGCTGGCGGCGCGCAAGCGCTCGCGCATTGCCTCGACCTCTTCCGTCGACGAGTAACAATAATAGGCAGTGCCAGCTTCCAGCATCTGACCGATCACTTCGCGGTACCGATCCATGCGTCGCATCTGGTAAAACGGGCCTTCGTCGTGATGCAAGCCCAACCATTGCATGCCGTCCAGGATCGCCTGCACCGCCTCGGGTGTCGAACGCTCCAGATCGGTGTCTTCAATGCGCAAAATGAATGTGCCGCCGAAGCGGCGCGCGTAGGCCCATGCAAACAATGCGGTACGGGCACCGCCCAGATGGAGATAGCCGGTCGGGCTGGGAGCAAAACGGGTGCGAACTGTCATGGCAAATAAAAACGGCCTTGGATCGCCAAAGCCGTTAAACATAAAAGCGCTATTTTACCGCTTCAGCAGCCGGGATGGGCTTCCTGCGGCCCGCTGAAAGCCCGGTTTGACTGCAATCGGCACGATAAATCGCCGCGCACTGATAAAATCACACCTTTATCCATTCAGCATCACCTTATGAGCACCCCATTGCCCCGCAAGCTATTCGTCACCACTGCCCTGCCCTACGCCAATGGCGCGTTCCACATCGGCCACATCATGGAATATATCCAGGCGGATATCTGGGTTCGGTTTCAGCGCATGCAAGGCAACGAAGTACATTTCGTCGGCGCGGACGATGCGCACGGCACGCCGATCATGATCGCCGCTGAAAAAGCCGGCATCACGCCGCAGGAATTCGTTGCCAACGTAGCGGCGGGCCGCCAGCAATATCTGGATGGCTTTCATATCTCGTTCGACAACTGGCATTCAACCGAGTCGCCGGAAAATACCGAACTGTCGCAAAGCATCTATTTGCGTTTGAAGGCTGCGGGATTGATCGTCACGCGCACCGTCGAGCGTTTTTACGACCCGGTAAAAGGCATGTTCCTGGCGGATCGCAATGTCAAGGGCGAATGCCCGAAATGCGGCGCCAAAGACCAATATGGCGACAACTGCGAAGTATGCGGTGCCGCGTACGAACCGACCGAATTGAAAAATCCGTATTCGGCGCTGACGGGCGCGACGCCGGTGATGCGGCCGGCTGAACAGTATTTCTTCAAATTATCCGATCCGCGCTGCGTCGCATTCCTGCAGGACTGGGTCAACACGCCCGGGCGCCTGCAACCGGAGATGGTCAACAAGGTCAGCGAATGGCTGGGCAATAACGGGCAGGATCTTGCCGACTGGGATATCTCGCGCGATGCGCCTTATTTCGGCATTCCGATTCCGGACGCGCCGGGTAAATATTTTTACGTGTGGCTGGATGCGCCGGTCGGCTACCTGGCCAGCCTGAAAAACTATTGCGGCAAGAAAGGGCTTGATTACGAAGCGTTGCTGCACGATCCCGCGACCGAGCAGATCCATTTCATCGGCAAGGATATCGTTTCCTTTCACCTGCTGTTCTGGCCGGCGATGCTGAAGTTCTCGGACCATCCGGTAATCGACAAACTCAAGGTGAATGTGCACGGCCACCTCACGGTCAACGGCGAAAAGATGAGCAAGTCGCGCGGCACCGGCATTTCTCCGCTGCGTTACCTCGATATCGGCATGAATCCGGAATGGCTGCGTTACTACATCGCGACCAAGCTCAATGCAAAGGTGGAAGATGTTGACTTCAGCGGTGAAGATTTCATTGCTCGGGTCAATAGCGACCTGATTGGAAAGTACGTCAATATCGCAAGCCGCTCGGCGGGATTTATCGCAAAAAAATTCGATGGCAAGGTGGTGACGGATTGGGCCACGGCTTCCGACTCCTTCCTCTCCGGATTGCGTAGCGCGGCGCCAGAAATTCAGTCATTGTTCGATCATCGCGAATTCGGCAAGGCGCTTCGTGCGGTGATGGAACAGGCGGACCATGTCAATGCCTATGTCGATGCCAACAAGCCGTGGGAACTTGCAAAAGATCCGGACAAAAGCGCGCAGTTGCATGAGGTTTGCAGCCGCCTGCTGGAAGCGTTCAGGATTCTGACGATTTACCTGAAACCGGTTTTACCGGAATTGGCCTTACAGGTGGAAGCGTTATTGAATGTGCCGCCGCTGCGGTGGACCGATGTGGACGTGCCGCTGCCGCACGGTCACCGGGTCAATGCTTATTCGCATTTGATGACGCGGGTTGAGGGCAAGATGCTGGAGGCGTTGTTTGAGGGGCCGGAACTGGGTGGCGGCGCCGATTCGACGACTCAACCCTCATCCCGGCCTTCTCCCTCCCAGGGAGAAGGTGGGAACGGCGGCGCAATTGAAGCGCTTGCTCCAGAGATCAAGATCGATGACTTCGCCAAGATCGACTTGCGCATTGCAAAGATCGTCAACTGCGAGCTGGTCGACGGCTCCGACAAGTTGCTGCGCTTGACGCTCGATGTCGGCGAAGGCAAAACCCGCAATGTATTTTCCGGTATCAAGTCCTCCTACAAACCGGAAGACCTGATCGGCAAGCTGACCGTGATGGTGGCCAATCTGGCGCCGCGCAAGATGAAATTCGGCGTATCCGAAGGCATGGTGCTGGCGGCATCCGCCGCCGATGAAAAGACAGATCCGGGCATCTATGTGCTCAACCCGTGGCCAGGCGCAAAACCCGGCATGCGGGTCCGATAGACCGCAAGGAAAAGGATTTACATCGTCATGGATCTGCAGGTACGCGAAGCCACTTTCGACGATGCTCAATTGATCGCGGATCTGACGCGCGCGGCGTGGGCCGGCAAAGTCGCGGCCACTTCCAGCGGTCATCGGGAAATGGCGTCCGGCGTAGCGGAACACCTGCAGATGGGCGGCGGATTCATCCTAATGGCTGACGAAATACCTGCAGGATCGGTGCGCTGGCTACCGCTGGATTCCGACCCATCCATATGGGAAGTCGCACGCATGAGCGTCCTGCCTGAATATCGCGGCCACAGTCTGTCGCAGCACTTACTTGAAGCCGTTATTCATCGCGCATTGGCGTCGGATGTCGAAGAATTGCGTCTTGCGGTGCGAAGCGACCAGACACGCTTGCTTGACCTGTATGCCGCCTATGGATTCGAGCTTGCGCTGGAACTGGAGTACACGCATGCCAACCCCTTTGAACCCTCACCGACGGTCATGCGCAGGTTGCTGAAACGCTAATACGGGCTTTGCGGGTCTTCCGACGTCGAAGTTCGCGTCACTTTGCCGCTGCTCATATCGAAATGAACGTTGAATAACCTGGTTTTGTTGTCAGGTTGCAAATACGCCCAATCCCAGACTTCTTCATTTTTCAACTTCAGTTGCGATACGGTACGCGGCTTTCCAAGCATGCGACGCACGGCATCCGTACTCATTCCGGGCTTGATATTGGAAAAATTTTCCTCGGTCAATACCTGCCTGTAGTCCGTCAGCTTGCCATCCTTGCCGATCACGAAAAACCAGGTGCGGTGGCCCATCGGCCCTTTGGGATATTCAAGAACCCGGCTACCGTCGCTCTCTTCCCTAACCGTTTCGGGCTGCCCCATGACGGCACGCACATCGCCTTCGGTCGAAACGCCTTTGCCGAGCTTATCCAGGCCGAACTCCTGAATCGGACGCCCTTCCCGGTCACAGGCGCCGATCAATAATGTACACGTCATGGCAAGAATGATAAAAATCAGCCGTTTCATATCGTTTCCTTTGGCGGAATATGCGTCAAGACAGGGTAAAATAACAGTTCATATCAATCTTGATGCGAAATAAATTCATGAAATTTACCAAGCAACATCAGCTGTATGAGTCCGAAGCCACGCGATTCATCAACGATCTGAAGAAAAAAAATCCCGACATTGAAGTGCAGCAGCGCATTGGCCGCGCCTTGCTTTGGGATAAGACGCCGATTGATCTCGATACGCAGAAACGGATCCAGGAGTCTCGCGTCAAGCAACAGCCTTACGTATATCAGAACAAGAGCTGATTGATCGTGAGTGTACGTAAGAACGCAGCGCCGCCTTCGGACGCGCTGGCGTTAGCCGGCCAAGTCGACTCGACTCCGGATGTGATCGACGGTGTGGCATTTGCCAAACTGTATGGCGAACCGCTATTCCGGATGCCGACCGATCTGTATATCCCGCCGGACGCGCTGGAAATTTTCCTCGAAGCGTTCGAAGGTCCGCTGGACCTGCTTCTATACCTGATCCGCAAGCAAAACTTCAATATTCTCGACATTCCGATGGCGCAGGTCACACTGCAGTATCTGGAATATGTCGATCAGATTCGTGTCCACAATCTGGAATTGGCTGCCGAATATCTGCTCATGGCGGCGATGCTGATCGAAATCAAATCGCGCATGCTGCTGCCGGTCAGAAAGGCCGATACCGGCGAAGAGGCCGGCGATCCGCGCGCCGAACTGGTACGTCGTCTGCTTGAGTACGAACAGATGAAACTGGCCGCCTACCAACTCGATACCTTGCCGCAGCTGGGCCGCGATTATGTGCGCACGCAGATCTACATCGAACAGAGCATCGTCACGCGCTGGCCGGAAGTGGACGTCGTCGATTTGCAAAGTGCATGGGCCGATGTGCTCAAGCGTGCAAAGCTGACTGCGCACCACACCATCAGCCGCGAGGAATTGTCGGTACGCGAGCATATGACGGGTATTTTGCGGCGTCTGCAATCCGCCAAATTCGTCGAATTCGCCGACCTGTTCGATCCGGCTCGCGGCGTACCGGTAGTGATCGTCAATTTCATCGCGCTGCTCGAACTGGCGAAGGAAACCCTGATCGAAATTACCCAGGCCGAACCTTTTGCGCCGATCTATGTGCGCCTGTCCTATTCGCCGACCTGATTTTTTATTTATCCTGAATTCCACTGGATCTCCGCCGTCCGAACCAAACCCGGGCATCGCAATACACTTCGACATCAAGGCTGGCTCATGAAAATCATTTCTTCCATTCACGAGTTGCGCGATCAGTTGCGCGGGCAGTTGCGCACGGTGTTCGTGCCGACCATGGGTAACTTGCATGAAGGACATCTGTCGCTGATGCGCCTGGCGCGCAAGCACGGTGATCCGATCGTGGCATCGATTTTCGTCAACCGGCTGCAGTTCGGGCCGAATGAGGATTTCGACAAATATCCACGCACCTTCCAGGCCGACGTGGAAAAACTTGAAAAGGAAGGCGTGTATGTACTGTTCGCGCCGACCGAAAAGGATTTGTACCCCGAGCCGCAGGAATTTCGCGTGCGCCCGCCCGACGATCTGGGCAATATCCTGGAAGGCGAATTCCGCCCCGGATTTTTTACAGGTGTCACCACGGTCGTGTTGAAACTGTTTTCATGCGTGCAGCCGCGCGTCGCGGTATTCGGCAAGAAGGATTATCAGCAACTGATGATCGTGCGCAACATGGCCAAGCAGTTTGCGCTACCCACCGAGATCATCGCCGCCGAAACCTATCGTGCCGAAGACGGCTTGGCGCTCTCGTCGCGCAACATGTATTTATCCGCGGAAGAACGGGCGGAAGCACCGGTGCTGTTCAAGGTACTCAATGATGTTGCCAATGAAGTGCGCTCAGGTCATCTCGACATCTTCGAGCTGGAAAGAACCGCGATGGCAAAGCTGTCCGGCCGCGGATGGAAACCCGACTACGTATCGATCCGCAAACGCGCCGATCTGCAACCGCCGGCCGCCGGCGACCTTGCGCAGGGGGAGCCGCTGGTGGTGCTGAGCGCAGCCAAACTCGGCGTTACACGTCTGATCGACAATTTGGAAATTTGATTGCCGACGCTGACTCACAGGGGTTACCAAACAAGGTCGAATCGTCGCGTTGCGGTTTCCGCATGACTAACCGATTCAGCGGGAATGCTGCGTGACATAGTCCCGCAGCACGCTGTCCATACGCGCCTGCCAACCGTCGCCCGTTGACTTAAAGTACTCCACGACCTCAGGGCTATACCGAACTGACAGCAACAGCTTTTTGCTTTCTGACTTAGGCCTTCCGCGCAATGACCGCATTGGCACCATCGACGCCAGTTGTGTGTCCGTTAACGGTTGTGCATCGGGATCGGCCTTTGCAGCGGCAATAATGGCTGCATCTTCATCAAGCGTGGGCAACACGATGGTTTGTTTAGATGTTTTCGACATAATGCTTTACCTCTCGACGTTCGGCTCGGCGCAGACTAATAATTCGCCGCACCTCACCACGATCAACAAAAGCCACGTATTACAGCGTATTGGTTTCGGGGGCGAGCGCAATCATGCGCATCTCGTCGTACTCGAAACGATCATCCATCCATACAAGCGCAGCATCCCAATCAAGCTGTCCCGCAAGACCTAAAGGCACACCGTGCCTCGATAAATTGGCAGCGTCTTTGGCAGAATCAAACTCGATTTGCATGATTTATTGTAGCTACGTTAAATAGCTCAGTCAAGCTGATTGAGAGTTGCCAAAAGGCGATGGCGCCGAACGCAGAGCTGAGCCGCGCCGGCCACAGACCTTACAGGAAACTCTGTGGCGCCTCACTGCGTCGGCTCGAGCATCTTGTTGGGCGCTACCCAATCTTACCGTTCAAGCGCCGGTTCTCCCAGAGAGTGAGCGCCAGACCAAGAATAGCGCTAACGAACGCAAGCAGAATTAGAGAGACCCAAAACGCTGAAGAAATACCTGCGCTTTGGGATTGGTTCAAGTACCGGTCGAGGTTCCCGAAGAAGCTCAGATAAAGCATCCCGCATGTGAACGCCCAAGCAACCAACAAAAAACTTAACTCCTTTGTATTTTTGTACGTGCACCAAGCCCCAAAGAGCAACATTCCTCCCATAAGGTAGTCGTCCAAAAACATGGGAAGGAAGAAATCCGTACCCCAGCGGCGAACAGTCTCACCAAGCGGCAAGGAGACGCCAAGAACGGTTGCAAGGGCCAGATTCAGTTTTCGCATTTTGTCGTCGCCCAACTTGTTATAAGTCGTAAAACACCGCATTAAAATGGGTAGTGTCGTTTCACACGAGAACTTCGCTGGCTGCAAAGCCGCATGAATACTGGCTTTCGCCTTTACCGCTGTCTCGATATACATTGGTAATAGAATCGGCAAAGACGACACGTCCCTTTTCCCGAAGCCGGAGCCAATGCGTTTCTATTTCGTCGGTCACAAGAATGCTTCAATCCGGCATCAGCATCAGGTCGGTCACGCCCGGATCGATTCCCTGCTGCGACAGCAGTGTCGTCACTTGCCCGCGGTGATGCGTCTGGTGATTGAAAAGATGTGCGACCAGCAGCCATGCGGGTTTCGTGCGCGTCGATTTCGTCAAGCCGCTGTACCAGGTGAAATCGCTTTCCAGCCACTCGCGCTTTATGGTTGCGGCCCACGCCTCGATATCGTCATCCATCGCGGCGCGGGCCGCTTTCAGTTCGGCCCAGTCTTGAAAAAAATCTGTGCCTATGACCGCTTTCGGATAATCCTTGGCAAGAGCGGTGCCTTGCGTGAAGCGGCCGAGCCACATATAGTCGCCCCACAGCAAATGATTTAAAGTCGAATGAATCGACTTGAAAAATGCGCCCTTGTTGCTTTTACGTTGGTCGTCGCTCAGTTTTTCACATGCGGCATACACCTGCACATTCATCCAGCGGTTATATCGCGCCATCAATTGCACATAATCCGGTGAAATCATTGGTCTACCCAGGCGATCAGTTCTTGCCATTGCGCCACGTCCTTTTCGACTCGCGACGGCGCCACGTCCCACAAAGTAGCGCCGAGTGCGGCAAGCTGTACGTAATTTTGCGTGTCGCGCAGACAACCCAGCACCGGCAACCCGAGATTGCTGACGTAATGCGCCAATTGGTCTGCCGCTTTTGTGCGGACATTGACGCGCATGCCGATGACGGCGATTCCGCTCTTGCCGCGCCGGTTGATCATTTTTTGCAGAAAAGCTTGCGTTGCCAGAATATCGAACATGGACGCCTGCAATGGAACGATGATTTTGTCGGCAATCCGCAAAGCCTCTTCCATGAGTTTGCCATCCAGTCCCGCAGGCGTATCCAGCACCATATGGGTGGTGCCCTTCGGCGCTTTCGCGATATGCCCGTCGGCGATCTCCCACGGCCTGATCGGCGGCAGGGATCCGGGCCGCAGGTCAAGCCAAGCGCGCGACGATTGCTGCACATCGACATCGCCCAGCATCACGTTATTTCCCTGATAGGAAAAGTAACCGGCAAGATTGGTGGCGATCGTGCTTTTTCCGACGCCTCCCTTTGGATTGGCAATAACGATCACTGGCATGGCTTTTCCCCTTTCGAATCAAGGCGCCTGCAGCGCCGATGTAAACCAAGCTTACCGGTGTAATTCGGTTGTTTTATTTTTATGCAAGAATAACATGACGATTCCATTGAGAAAACTCACCATGAGCCAGATTAAACGTACACCCAGCGACTTCAACACCAAGCAGATAGGCACCCTGCCCGATTTGCTCGGTATGGAAGTGCTGACCGTGGAAGCCAATCATCTCCATGCAAGAATGACAATCAAACCGCATCATCTTGCGCCGAACGGTTTTTTGCATGCCGCGTCGGTGGTGATGCTGGCCGACAGCAGTTGCGGATACGGCTGCATCGCGCATCTGCCGGAAGGCGCGCAGGGATTCACTACCATCGAATTGAAAAGCAACCATCTGGGCACGGCGCGCGATGGCGTGATCGAGTGTCATGCGACGCCGGTCCACCTCGGCAGGACGACTCAGGTATGGGATGCCACAGTGACCGGCCCGGACGGCAAAACCATCGCGCTGTTTCGTTGCACGCAGATGGTGCTGTGGCCGCGTTAATTCATCAATTCAGCAGCCGGGGTCGCATGGATGCGGCTCGTTTGGATCTTCCGGCGGGCCTACGTCGCCTTCGTATAAGCGATGGAAAACATATTCCGTGACTTCCCGGCCGCCCTCCAGATGTTCGACCACGATCCGCTCAAGCGCTTTCTCGTCAACGCGGTGATACCACACGCCGTCAGGATAGACGACCAGAATCGGCGCCTCCTTGCACACCATGAAACACTGGGTTCGGGTGCGCTTCACTTTTATATCCGGACGCGCATCGATCATTTCACCTAATCGATGAAACAATGCGTGCGCCGGTACGCCGTCGACATCGCAGCGAGGGCCGGTACAAATCAACACGTGCTTGACATGGGTTCTCATAGTTTTTCCTCCTCGTCTGGCTGAATAAGTTTATCCACATGATCAACATGCTCTGCATGAATCATGCTGCTCAACGCACGGCCTTGGCACTACTGCGTCGCCAATAGCCGATGCCCATCAATCCAATCGCCAATGCCAGCAACAACAGCGTGCCAATGGTTTTCTGGTCGGGGGTCAAGTTGGTCAGCGTCTGCATTTCAAAACCCGAGACCTGCCCTTCCGGCGCTTTGTTTGCAGGTGCGGACGGCGCGACTTTGCTGCTGGTTTGTTTTGCAAGCGCAACGGATTTTGCCACGACAGTGGCAGGTTTTGTCTGCACTGCCGATGCAGCTGCGGCGGTTGCCGCCAGTGCATCGACAGGCATTACAGCATTGCCCGGTGCGCTGCCTTTCGCCTGAGTTTGTGCAGCGGCGTTCGTCGCAAGACGAGGCGCGATCTTCAGTGTGGCGCGACTGCAGGACTCGACGCTGCATGCCACGCCTGCATCGGCGATGGCGCGCGCGTTCTCTTGCTGCAGTCTCGCGCGCACGGCGTCGGTCGGCTTCCAGTAGCCGCGCTCGATGGCGCTCAGCATGCGGTCGGTGATGGCCTGGAAGGCGCGCATGTTGCCGCTTTCGGCAAACCGGTCACGCACGTGCAGGCCGTGGCGGTCCGCGACGTAGGTGTCGTACATGCGCTGCCATTTGCTTGCGTCCACTACTTCCGGCACGGTGACTTGCCAGGCCCACAAGTAATCGACCACGCGGTTGATGAAGCGCGTGCCGGCGTAGCCTTCGCGCAGCATGCCGTCTGCCCAGCGCGGGTTGAGGTAGCGGGTCTGCAGCTCTTGTCCCATGTATTTTTCCAGCGACGCATGATGCGGATTGCGTGGGTTGGAGAGGTCGCTGACCGTTACTTCCGGCGTCTTGCCGTCCACGCTGCGAATCGCCAGCGCGGTGCCGCCCAGATACTGGAAGAAGTCATCGTTGTCGAGCGTCGCAAACAGGTTGCTGGAGCGGCTGTGCAGCGCGATCTTGCTGCCCGACAGCGCTTGCTTGAATACGTCATGGCGCAGCGCGACGGCGGCCTGGCTGTCGCTCTGCTCGTCGCCCCAGTAGCCTTGGCCGAAAGGATGGCTCATGCGGTTGATGAAGACGTCGGCGATCCGCTTTTCGTTCTGCCATGCGTTGGACAGCGGGATCAGCTTTTCGATGTTGGTGCCGTACGCGCCGGAGGGCAGGCCGAAGATGCGCACGCCGGCCATGCGTTGCGCTTCTTCCGCCGACAGGCCGCGCCGCTGCAGGTCGGCGGTCATCTTGCGCGTGTGGGCTTGCAGCGGGTTGTCGCTGTCGTCCTGTTGCTGCGCCAGTTGCGCAGCCTGGTCCAGCAGCTTGAGCAGGTTGCCGAACAGGTCGCGGAACAGGCCGGATGAAATCATCGTGACATCGACCCGTGGCCGGCCAAGCTTGCTGCGGGTAATCGGTTCGACCCCGGTCACGCGGCCGCGCTCGTCCCACTTGGGCCGTACGCCCATCAGCGCCATGATCTGCGCTTCCATGATGCCTTCGTGACGCGAGGTTTCCACGCCCCACAGGTTGATGCTGAGCTTGTCCGGATAGCTGCCGTGGCGCGCGCGATAATCCTCGACCAGTTGCTGCGCCAGTTTCGAGCCCTGCTCGTAGGTGGCGCGGCTCGGAATGCGCGATGGATCGAGGCCAAAGAAGTTGCGGCCGGTCGGCAGCGCATCGGGATTGCGCACCAGATCGGCGCTGGGGCCGGATGGAATGTAGCGTCCTGCCAGCGCCTGCATCAGGCGATCCAGCTCCAGGTCGGCGCTGCGCAGGATGTCTTGCTCCAGTTGCTGGATGCGGCTTACCTGTTCGGTCGGCGTCAGGTTCTTGTCGAGGCTGACCACGGCGCGCGCGGTGGCATTGCGCATTGTCGCATCGGGTGCGACGCCGAATGTGTGCAGGCCGAACGGCGCGAGCTTGGCGGCGGTATCGTCGAGATATTCTTCCAGCGCTTCGAGGTCGGCTTCGCTGCTGAGCGTCTTGCGTTTCATGTCCTTGAGAACGCCGCTCTTCAGTGCCAGCCGGTTCAGCGCGGCCAGATGGCTGCGCGCCAGTAGCGGGCTTTTCTGTTCGGCGACACGGTGGTCGTTGAGCAGCGCGCCCAGTTCACGCAAGTCGGGATTGAGCCCGGCCACGTCGAACGGCGGCGTCATGTGGTCGATGATGGTGGCCATGCCGCGCCGCTTGGCTTGCAGGCCTTCGCCGACATCGTCCATCACGTAGGGATAGATGTTCGGCACTGCGCCGATCAGCGCTTCGGTCGAGTCTGCTTCCGATAGCCCTGCTTCCTTGCCGGTCAGCCACTCGTGCGTGCCGTGGGTGCCGACGTGCAGCACTGCGTTGGCCTTGTAGCCGTGTTGCATCCACAGGTAGAACGCGATGTATTCATGGCTGGGCGGCAGGGTGACGTCGTTGTGCAGCTTTTCCAGGTTTTGCTCCCATGCGCGGCCCGGTTGCGGTGCCATGATGAGGTTGCCGTAGCGTCGCGCCGGGAATACGAATTGCGCCTGCCCAGCGGCGTCGCGCCACAACACCGGCGCCTGCTCAGGCAGGCCCCAGGCTTTTTCAACCGAACGGCGCAATGCGGCGGGCAACTGCCCATACCAGCGGCGGTAGTCGGCCAGCGGCACCAGCAGCGCTTCGCCGGCTGTGGCCAGTTGCGCCAGGCCGGCACGATAATCCTGCGCGCCTTTGCCGGGATAATTGCCCCAGCGCTGAATGTCGTTTTGCAGTGTGCGCTTGTCTGCCGGTAGCTGGGTTGCGTAGCCTTCCTGCTTGAGGCGCTGCGCGATATGCCACAGGCTTTCCGGCAATACGTTGAGGTAGGCGGCACCGATGGTTTCGGAACCGTGCGGGTAGTTGTAGTACAACATGACGACACGCTTGTCGGCATTGGCGTTGCGGCGCAGGATGAGCCAGGCGGCGATGCGCGCCTGCAGGCGCTCTATGCGTTCGGTGATCGGTTGCTCTTCGACATAGGCCAAGCCTGTCTGGGCATCGGTCACGCGTTCGCGGCTGGCGACCACGGTCGGCTGGATCAGGCCGGCAAATTCCGCGCCGGCCAGTTGCCAGGTGCGTTCGATAATGTCCAGCCCGACTTTCGATTCTTGCCATTGTGCCGCCGATTGCTGGCTGAGCGTGATGGCATTGATGGCCGGCACGCCGATCTTGTCGAGCATCGCGCCGGTGGCTGCGGTGCCGCCGACTTTCATGCCGAGAGCGACGATCAGGTCGATGCGCGACTTGCCTGCGTCATCGACAAAATAGCGCAGCGGCACTTCATATGGATAGCCGAATGCGGGCAGCACGTTGTAGCCAGCCTGCTCCAGCCGCGCCACGACGGCGGCCAACGGCAGCGTCTGCCCGGCAACCAGGCTGGCGCGATAGAACATCACGCCGATCCACGGCGCACCGGGACGATGCTTTGGATAGCCGCGCACGTATTGGTCGAAGCTGGCTGCGGTGCGATTGGCGCCGACGTCGTACAGGCCGACTTCGGGCATCGGCTGCAGCGGGGCGACGGCGATATCTGCGCCGAACCCGATGCGCAGCAAATGACGCAGCAGGTTGCTCATGTTTTCAACGCCGCCGGCGCGATGATAATCCTGCATGGTTTTATCCTCGCGCATGCCGAGCGCGCGCAAGCCGTCGTCCAGTGCGCCGCCGACTGCGTACACCGGGCGACCGGCGCGCTGTAATATCTGCAATTCCTCTGTGATGGGCTGCACCAGTTGCCTGCCCTGTACATTCAGCAGCACCGCATCGGCACTGCTCAGTGCGGCGCGATCGGCCTGCGTCATGCCGCTGGCGGGGATGATGCGCACCGTCACGTCGAGCGATTGCAGCGTCGGTTGCAATGCGCGCACTGCCAGCACTGCAGGGCGCGATTCGACATCGCCCAGCAACACTGCAAATGTGCGTGGTGCAGTATGCGCGTTGCCGAGCAGGCAAAAAAATAATAGTGTCAATACGTACAGCTTATTCCGGTACATAGACGACCTTTCCATCGGGCAGCTGATAGGCAGTGCCGAGGCGCGTGCCGGCGCCCGACAGCGGTTTGTCGCTGACGCGGCTGATCTTGATTTCCGCGCCTTTTTTGGTGAGGATTTCGACCTTGCCGTCGGCGCCTTTTTTGGCGATCGTGACTTCCGAATTCGGATCCAGCAGATCCAGCATGTTCCATGCTGAAAACAGGGCCAGCATCATCGCGACGATGAACACGATGCTGGCGTCGAACAGGTTGGCGACGCCAGCCAACGGGTCGTCGCCGTCATGATTGTTGATGCGGCTGTAGCGATGGCGATTCAGGTAGCGCATCTCAGGCCCCCGTGCGGACGATATGCGGTGCGGCGTGCACTGCATGAGCCGGAGTCGAATTGGTCGCATGTTGCGCCAGCAGCATTTCCGCCGCATAGGCAATGTCGGAGACGTCGCTGCGCAGCCAGTGTTCGCGCGCCAAGGTCAACACATAGGCGGTCACACTGCAGGCGAGGCCAACCACAGTGGCGGTGAATGCGGTCGTCATGCTCTCGGCCATTTTCGGCAGGTTGCCTTGCGCCAGGCCGGCCAGCGAAATACCCATCGGTATCAGCGTGCCCATCAACCCAAGTGCCGGGCCGACCCGCACCACGAAACGGACCGAGTCGAGACGGCGCATGCCGTCGGCATCGGCTTTCTGCACCAGACGCTCCAGCCGCGCGTCGAGTCCCGGCTGGCCATCCGTCGCAGCAAGTGAGGCGGTCATCTGTGCTTGCGCCGTATCGACTAGAATCCGGATGCCGCGCCGCCGCTCGCGCCACTCGCCGATGAACGCGCCGAAGCAGATTAGCAGATGCAGCACCAGGCCGACAATCGCGAGCAGTACCGGCAAGTAGAGAGCGGTCGAGATGGAATACAGCAGCGTCTCGACGAGATGCACCGTCGAATCGGAAGAAAAATATGGCATCAGCATTCCTTCAATAATTTGTAGGTTGATACTTGTGAATTGATGTAATAGAGCTGCAGGTTTGCTCAGAACGAGGCTCTTACACTGACGCGAAAAGTCCGTGGCTCCAGTGGATGGATCAGGCGCCCGTCGATCCCTCCGTTGCAGGTGCCGCCGGCCTGCTCGCCGCGGGTGCAAGCGCCACCCCAGTACTCGACATCATTCGCCTTGCGGTCGAACAGATTGAGCACATCGAGACTGAGTTGGACCTTCGGTTGAATGCGATAACCCAGTTTCAGGTTGGCAGTCCAGAACGGCGAGGATTTTTCCTTGCCGGTTTCTTCCAGCGCGTAGGCACCCAGATAACGCAGGCGCAAGCCGCCGAACCATTGCCCGCCATGATCGGCGGTAATGCCGAGCGACGCCGTCAGCGGAATCGCATTCGGTATATAGGTGCCGCCATCGCCAGCCACCGGATTTTTGAATCGCGCTTTTGACCAGGCGATATCGCCGTCGATGATCAGCCAGTCGTTGGGTGTGATGTAGTTCGACCATTCAACGCCGTACCGCTCGGAAGCGCCGCGTGCCTCGGTGACACCTTGGTCGCCTACGAACACCAGCTCCGATCCCAACTCCATGCGCCACAACGACAGGCTGCTGCTCCAGCCGGGCAGCGGCTTGAGACGCACGCCGATTTCCGCGCCTTTTGCCTTGGAAAAAATCGCCAGCTTTTCCGCCGCCGCGCCGTCAAGCGGATTCGTCACCGCCGTTGCGCCGCGCACATCGTTGCTGTGAAAGCCGTAACCCCAGTTGCCGTACAACTCAGTGTTGGCCGGCTCGCCAAACGGACCCAGGACAATGCTGAGCTTGGGGCTGGTCTGGCCAGCATTGACACTGCCGCCATTATTCATGTTGAACTGACCGCCGGTCGCCGTAGTGTTTCCGCTGATTTGATCACGGCGCACACCCACGGTGCTGCGCAACCAGCGGTTCCATTGGCTGCGTGCTTCGACAAACAGGCCAGCGGCGGTTTCGGTGATCGTGTCTTGGCGGACCGTATTGGTGCGTACACGGTTGACTGTCTCATACAGACCTACGTTGCCGATGCTGTCATGGCGCAACTGCAGGCCGACCGTCAGCTCGGTGTCCTTCAGGTCAGGCCCCAGGAACCACGAGCGGCTTGCCTGACCGCCCCAGGTGGTGCGCTGATCGGCCTGTTCGTGCTGATCTCCCTGCGACCCGTTGATGAAGCCGGACGGTGCGGAAAAAAGATTGAGGCCGTAATCGACAACATAGGCGCTAAGCTTGTCGGACCCGGCCGCGTCCGTCCTGGCCCATTCGCCGGACAAACTGTAGCGATGCGTCTTGCCGCCATCATTGGCGGAAAGCGCGCCGTAGCGGCCAATTTCTCCGCTGATGATTGCGCGCTCGGGCACATGCTCAGTGGCGATCCAGTCGGACTGATAAGCCATTGCGGTGAGTGCGAAGCCGTTGGTGACGCTGCCTTTGGACAGGCGCACTACGCCATTGAACTTGCGCAGATTTTCAGGCTGGTCCCAAGGGCCGTTGTTGCCGGCCAGCTCAACGCCGCCCAACAACTGGAAGCCATTGATTTCCCTGCTGCCGGCGGCCAGGAGACTGCGGTATTGATGCGGTCCCAGCGTCACATCGGCAAACGCATCTTTCAATTGGCGCTGGTAACCGATGTGCGCAGAACCGGTGGTGGCAAAATCGCCATCCTCGGCGGCATAGACGCCTTTGCGATATTTAAGCGTGGAAATCAGTTCGGGTATCAGGAAATTGAGATCCATGTAACCCTGACCGTGCGCATGGCTCACTATGTTGACTGGCATGCCCATCAGCGTGGTCGCAAAGTCGCTGCCATGATCAAGATTGAATCCGCGCAGAAAATATTGATTGGCTTTGCCGTCGCCGGAGTGCTGGGTGACGATCATGCCCGGCACCATCTCCATGACTTCCGCCGCGCGCAGCAAGGGACGATTGGCCAGCTGTTTGGCGGTGACCGTGCCTTCGGTGGCGGAGTCCGCCACCCCGATCAGGCTGTTGCGATCGGCGGTGACGACAACTTCCTGCAGCGTGGGGATGCCGGCCGCATTGACCAGGCTGACGCCGGCCAGAAGCGTGACCAGCAGCGAAGATTGCAAATGAAGAATGCGCATTATTTTCCCTGATAATAGTTCGGCGACACGGGCATCACGCGAAAAGGAAACCGCCGTTTGAGTGCGTATCTGCAGAACCGCATTGTCCGATCTCATCCATCGACGGCGCACATGTGCGTCGCGAGCACAGGCAGTGCCCGCGACGAGCGAAATCAATTGGAAACAAGTCAATGGGTGCTAAAGTCAAACGGACAAAACCACTCCCCGGGTTTTGCACCATCAATCAACGCGCATGGCCGGTATTCTGGCTCGCCTTCATCCTCCTCTGTCCTTACCTTCCCATGCAGTGGCACAGTGGCATTTGGACAAATTCGTCAGGCTTACAGCAGCGGGGGCTGCGCCGGACTGGCAAGAGATGCAATCTCCCACGTCACCGGCTTCCCGTTTCACCCTCCGACAGATAAGCAGGAGGGCACCATACACGTAAGGGGCGGAGTCTACCTTGATTGTTTTGCTAAATCAACTACCGCTCCCGCTCCCTAGCGCGGATTGTTCCAGCATACTGGCAAGGGCAGTCCCCTCAGGATCAAAAAAATGTGTCACTACCAGCGGATTGGGATAAAGCGTTACCCGATTCACCTATAGAAGACCTTTTTCGGCGAAGGAAAGGAAGCTATCACGCGTTCGCCGCTGGTGACCACGGTGGGCTGGATCAGGCAGGCAAATTCCGCGCCGGCCAGTTGCCAGGTGCGTTCGATGATGTCCAGCCCGACTTTCGACTCTTGCCATTGCGCCGCCGATTGCTGACTGAGCATGAGGGTATTGATGGCCGGCACGCCGATCTTGTCGAGCATCGCGCCGGTGGCTGCAGTGCCACCGACTTACGCAAGCGGATTGCATGCAATCGTTCGTAGGCAGACGACATGTCGTCTGAAACCCCTACTCACCCCCTCCTTCACCCCCAAAATTGGACGCCGAACGTTGGGGTTCGCTGCGCTCACCGCCAACCTACGAATATTTTTTTATATCTCGACCAAAAATCAATCCGGGCAATCAGGCTTTTTCATACAGTCCCAGGTGTTTTCATACACGATTGTTTCGAGATCGCGACGCCGATCCCAGCCTTCCGTTTCCAGCATCGGCGCCGGATAAAAAGCCTCTACATGGCCCACGCACAAGATGGCGATCGGCTGGCTGCCTTCCGGCATGTTGCACAAGCTGCGCAGCCGCGCCGGGTCGAACATCGAGACCCAGCCGACGCCGATGCCTTCGGCGCGTGCCGCCAGCCAGAAGTTCTGGATCGCGCAGGCAGCCGACGCCATGTCCATTTCAGGCATCGTGCGGCGGCCGAATACGTATTGTTCGCGCTGATCGGTCAGTGCGACCACCAGCACTTCGGCGCAGGCGAGTATGCCTTCGACCTTCAGCCGCATGAAGTCCTCGGCACGCTGTCCGAGCGCGTCAGCGGTCAGCAACCGTTCCTCTTGCACGTGCTCGTAGAGCTGCTGCCGCAACGCCCGGTCGGTGATGCGAATGAAGCGCCACGGCTGCATGAAACCGACGCTCGGTCCGTTGTGCGCAGCGCCGATGAATCGCGCCAGCTGTGCCGGATCGACCGGGTCCGACAAGAAATGCCGCATGTCGCGGCGTTCGCGGATGGCGCGATACACGCCGTCGATTTCAGACGGGGAGAATTGGTGGGAATTCATGGATGGCGCCTTTAGATGGTAGGGCGATGAGCGCGGCCAGCAGTCCTGCGCTGGCGTCGGCAATGCGGTCGAGGCTTTGTTCGCGTAACTGGACCAGATCGACCGAGACGTCGCTATGGAGGCCGGCCCAGCGCAGCAGCGCGGCGCAGGACGCGGGCGTATCGAACAAGCCGTGCAGATAGGTGCCGAGGATCTGGTCGTCCGCCGACCGCGCGCCTTCGGGTCGCTCAGCTATATAAAAGGCAGGATTGGCCAGGGCGGCGCCTTGCGATGTGCCCATGTGAATTTCATACCCGCTGACCGCCGCGTCTGCAAACACGCAGCGCCCGCTGACTTGCAACAGCCGCTTGTCTTGCGTCAGTTCGGTATCGATGTCGAGCAGGCCCAACGCGTTGGATACGCCGGGTTTACCTTCTACGCCATGCGGATCGTCGATGCTGCGTCCCAGCATCTGGTAGCCGCCGCACACGCCGATGACCTTGCCGCCGTATCGCAGATGTTTGGTCAATGCTTCGCGCCAGCCCTGGTCGATCAGCCATGCCAGATCGGCGCGCGTGTTTTTGCTGCCGGGCAGAATCACCAGATCGGCCGGTGGAATCGGCTGTCCGGTTCCGATGAATTGCAGATTGACGTCAGGATGCGCACGCAGCGCATCGAAATCGGTATGGTTGCTGATTCTCGGCAGCACCGGCACGACGACACGGAATGTACCGCTGTCCACTTGCGCCGGTTGAATCGCATCCTCCGCATCCAGGAACAAGCCGTGCAGGTATGGCAGGACGGCCAGCACCGGCTTGCCGGTGTTCTGCTGCAGCCATTCCAATCCCGGCTCCAGCAAACCGATGTCGCCGCGAAAGCGGTTGATCACGAAGCCGACGATGCGCTTGCGCTCGCTCTCGGATAGACATGCCAGCGTGCCGACAATGTGCGCAAACACGCCGCCGCGATCGATGTCCGCGATCAGGATCACCGGACAATCGACCTCCTCGGCAAAACCCATGTTCGCGATATCGCGCTCGCGCAGATTGATCTCGGCCGGGCTGCCTGCGCCTTCCACGATGACCGCGTGGTATTGCTCCCTCAGGCGTCGATACGAAGCCAGCACTGCCTGCATCGCAACCGGCTTGAACTGGTGATAGTCGCGGGCATTCATGTCGGCGCGCACTTTGCCATGAATGATGATTTGTGCGCCGGTATCGCTGGACGGTTTGAGCAGCACCGGGTTCATGTCGGTATGCGGCGCCAGTCCGGCGGCTTGCGCCTGCAATGCTTGCGCGCGCCCTATTTCACCGCCATCCGAAGTCACCGCGCTATTCAACGCCATGTTCTGCGGCTTGAATGGAACTACCTTCACGCCCTGCCGCGCCAGCAGGCGGCAAAGTGCTGCGACGAGCGTGGTTTTACCGGCGTCTGAAGTGGTGCCCTGCACCATCAGCGTGTGAAACGGGAACGTCATGGCCGGCTCCGTTGCGCCTGTTGCCAGCGTTCGACCAATGCGGCGATGTGCGGCAAGCCCTCGGCAATCGCGGATGGGCCGGGAGACAGGATGTCGGCTGATTTTATTTCCACCACCATATCGTTACGGACCGCCGGAATCGCATCCCAGCCCGGCCGGCTACACACCGATTCGGGCCTGAATTTTTTGCCGCACCATGAACCGATGATGATGTCCGGCGCGCGCCGCACGACGTCGAGCGGATCGGCAATGATCCGCTGTTTGGCGCTCGAATGCAGCGCCAGGTCGGCGAATACATCATCGCCGCCGGCAACTCCGATCAATTCCGACACCCAGCCGATGCCGCTGATCAACGGATCATTCCATTCTTCAAAGTAGATTTTCGGGCGCACGCTCCACTGCCTGCTGCGTTCGCGCGCGGCGTCGATCCGGGCCTGCAGATCCGCAACCAGGTGCCGCCCCTGTTCCTGACGCTGCACCAGTGCCGCGAGCACTTCCACCATGCGCAGAATGCCGGCGATATCGCGCTGGTTGAACAAATGAACTTCGATGCCGGCCGACGCCAGGTCACGGCAGATTTCGGCTTGTATGTTGGAAAACCCGATCACGAGGTCGGGCTTGACCGCAAGAATGCGCTCCGTGCGCGATGATGAAAAGCCGCTGATCTTCGGCTTTTCATGGCGCGCCTGCGCCGGCCGCGTGGTATAGCCCGATATTCCGACAATCGCATCCTGTGCACCGAGCGCATACAGTGTTTCCACCGCCTCGGTAGACAGGCATGCGATGCGCTGGTAAAGACTCATCGTTGTTCGCTCCGGCGGCTGCGCGCCTGTTCCAGTTTTTCGCACACCGCCGCCGCACCGGCAATCAGCCGCGGTCCCGCCCGATTCAGCAAGTCCCCATCAATTGAAAAAAGGTTGCCGCGTTGTACCGCCGGCATGCTTGCGTAGGCGTCCCAGATTTCCAGGCCGGCTTTGGTCCGGTCTTTCCGGCCGCCGGTGATGATGACTTCGGGATTTTCCATCAAGACGGCTTCGGTGCTCACCGCCGGCGCGGTTACCGACAGTTTCGCGAAAATGTTTTCGCCACCGCATAGCCGGATCACGTCGCTCAGGATGTGCTCGCCGTTGAGCGTGTACAACGGCCGCCCCCACACCTGGTAAAACACGCGAACCGGCGGACGATTGCGATATTGTTCGGACAGTTTTGCCAGTTGCCGGCGCAGTTCAGTCGCGCTTTGCAGCGCCTGGCTTTCGGTCCCCATCATTTGCCCGATGCGCAGCACGGCACGCGGAATATCGTCGAGCTTGTGCGGCTCGCTATAATAGAACGGGATGTTCAGCTTGCGAATGTGCTCCAGTTGCCGCTCGGAGTTGCCATGCAGCCAGACGATCAGCAAGTCGGGCTTGAGCGCGATGATGCGTTCAAGATCGATCTGCCGGTGATCGCCCACCCGCGCAATATCGCGCGCCGCCGGCGGATAATCGCTATAGCCGACCGTGCCGACGATACGGTCGCCGCCGCCTGCGGCAAATACCAGTTCGGTGGTGTGCGGCGCCAGTGTGACGATCCGCTGCGCCGCACGCGGCAACACCACCGTGTTGCCGGCGTCGTCCTGCACGCTGATCACCGCCGCTGCCTGGCCAGCGACCAGACATGTAATAAGAAACAGATAAAACTTCATTATTTTCTTTCTTTCCTTTCCAGTTCAGACCATGCGGTCAGTGCTTGCTGCAGGCGCTGCCAGCCGGCTTCATCCGGCGGCAGGCCCAGTCGTATGCCGCAAGCGCCGCGTGTAAACAATCGTACCCAGACGCCGTGTTGCGCCATATGCTGCCAGAATACAGCCGCCTTCGGTTCGGCCCACCACTGGTACAGCGCGCTGCCGCCGGCATGAATGGCGTGATAGCCAAGCAAGCGGTGCAGGCGCGCGCCACTTTCCAAAAGCTGCGTGCGCATGGCGGCCTGCCAGGCGCGGTCGTTCAATGCCCTGCAGCCGATCTCTTGCGCCGGGCCGCTGACGGTCCACGGCCCCAACAGATCGGCCAGGGCCGTCAATAAATCCGGGTGCGCAGCAACGAAGCCGAGTCTCAAGCCGGCCAGGCCGAAAAATTTTCCCACCGAACGCAGCACGATCAATCCGGGACGATCCGATTGCGCGGCGACGCTCATCATCGGCGTGGTGTCGGCAAACGCTTCGTCGACCACCAGCCAGCCGCCGCGCGATGCCAATTTGTCCGCCCATTCCAGCAACAGGGCTGGCGCGATCGTGACGCCGGTCGGATTGTTGGGGTTGCAGACCACCATCACGTCGCACTCGGCAACGGCGTTTCCCAATTCTTCATACGCCACTTCGCGCATTGCATGACCTGCGAGCGCCCAGTGATGCGCGTGTTCCGCATACGCCGGCGCCGCCACCACGACCCGCGAAAAGGGCCGCAGGCGCGGCAGCATTTGAATCGCCGCCTGGGTGCCCGCCACCGCAAGCATGCACGGTGCGTTGTAATATTCTTGCGCGGCAATCGCAAGCGCCGGATCCACTTCCGGCAAACGATGCCAGGCATTTGGTGCCAATCCCGGCACTGGATACGGTTGCGGATTGATCCCGGTCGACAGGTCGAGCCAGTCTTCAAGCGGCCGCCGGAACCGGATCACCGCATCGCGCAGGTTGCCGCCGTGTTCAAGCATGCATGCCCCTTTCCAGAAACCATTTGACTGCCGCAACCAGCATCGCCACGCCCACCCACAATGCCGTTGTAGTCAAAACCAGCCGCCATGCACGGCCGATGTCGGATGCCGCTGCCGCCCGCCCGCTTCCCAGCGGAGGCCGATTTTCGACGACGCCGTCGTAGCAAGCGGCGCCGCCCAAGGCCAGTCCCAGCGCACCCGCGCCGGATGCCATTACCGGACCGGCATTCGGGCTCGACCACAGCGGCGCCTGCGTGCGCCAGCAATGCCATGCCAGTTTCGTGTTGCCCAGCAATGCATATGACAATGCGGTCAGCCGTGCCGGAATCCAGTTGAGAATATCGTCGATGCGGGCAGCCACGCAGCCGAAAGCGCGATAGCGCAGCGTCCTGTAACCCCACATCGCATCCAGCGTATTCGCCAGCCGAAACAGAAGCGCGCCCGGACCGCCCGCGATGATGAACCAGAACAGCGTGCCGAACACTGCATCGTTGCCGTTTTCCAGCAACGACTCCACGCCTGCCTTGGCCAGATCGGATTCATCCGCCTGCCCCGTGTCGCGGCTGACGATGCGGGCCGTGTATTCGCGCGCGGCAGGCAGATCATTGCGGTGCAACGCCTGTTCGATCGGCGCAGTATGTTCATGCAGGCTGCGCAGGCCGAGGCTGAAGTAAAGCAACAGCACATGGAGGCCGATCCCTAACATCGGATCGATGTCCATGCTCCAGAGTATCGTCCAATACGCGAGCAATACGCACGGCACAACCGCAAGCAGCCAGGCCAGCGCGCCGCACCAGAAGCGGTATGCGCCGCGATTCAGGAAGCGCTCGATCGCGTTTGCGATGCGGCCGAATCCGACCAGCGGATGCCAGCGCCGGACCTCGCCCAGCATCAGGTCGAGCGCGACACCTGCAGCGCTCAATAGTGCCGCCATGGCGAGGCCCAGTCCGATCAGCATGCTGTGCCTTTCAATACCAGCGGCAGGCCGGCGGCAATCAGCAATGCGCGGTCACATGTTGCGGCAACCGCCTGGTTCATGCGTCCCGCTTCATCGACGAACCAGCGCGAAATCGCCCCCTGCGGTATCACACCCATGCCGACTTCATTCGATACCAGGATTACGTCGCCGTTTGCCTGTCCCAGCGCTTGCAGGAATTGGTCGCGCTGCTCGTGAAAGCACGCCGGCGGAATGATTTCACCGATGTCCGGATAATTTTTATCCTCCGAGAACAACAGGTTCGACAGCCAGATGGTCAGGCAATCGATCAGGATCACGCGATCCGGCGCACTCCATTTTTCAATCAGCGCGCCAAGCGCCAGCGGCTCTTCGATCGTGGCCCAGCCGCTATCGCGCTGTTGCCGATGACGCGTGATGCGCGCCGCCATTTCATCATCACCGGCCTGCGCGGTCGCGACATAAATCACTTCCTTGCCGGTCGCGGCGGCCAATGTTTCGGCATAGGCGCTTTTGCCGGAGCGGGCGCCGCCCAGGATGAAGGTGCGGGTCATGGTTGGCCCTGTCCGAGGAGGATGGCGGCAATTGCCGCCGGGCAGGATGGAAAGTACGCATGGAAATACGACGCCGTCAGGGAACCGCTGCGATAGATCGCCTCACCCGGATCGCCCGACGGATTCTTCCGTGCATGATGCGCCGGGAGGTGCGCGGTGTCGAAACGCGAGTAATGAAAAGCATGGCCGCGCAACTCGCCCTGCGCCGTGGTATAGGCTTGCATGCCGATCGCGGCCAGCCGCGATTGCATTTGTACCTGTCCTGGCAGCAAGCCGACCATCGGCCAGACCGCGCCGTCCAGATCGGTCAAGGTCTGCGTCAGCGCCATCAGGCCGCCGCATTCGGCCAGGATCGGAACACCCGCCGCATGCGTGTTGCGCATCGAGTCCTGCCAGCGCGTTGCCTGCGATAATGCACGCGCGTTCAGTTCCGGGTAACCGCCGGGCAGGTACACCGCATCCGCGGACTCTGGAACCGGCTCGTTCGCCAGCGGTGAAAATGACACCACAGCGGCGCCCAGCGCACGCAGGCAATCGAGATTGGCCGGATACAGAAAGGCAAATGCCGCGTCGCGCGCGATCGCAACGGTTTTGCCCTGCAATGCCGGCTCGATTGCCGCGCCAACATCGTCGCTATCGTCGGCATCGAAGCTGGTGCTGCGCAAGCTGTTCCACGCATCCATATCCAGTGCCAATTGCCCCGCGATCCGATCGAGCACCAAGTCGAGCATATCGATTTCGTCGGGTTGAACCAGGCCAAGGTGGCGTTCCGGCAGCGATTCAAGCTGCTTTGGCAGCGTGCCGAACAATGGAACATCGCGCATCGCAGCCGCCACCATTTTCGCGTGGCCCGGACTGCCGACACGATTGGCGATGACGCCGGCCAGATCTACCGGGCCGTAATCGCGCAAGCCGATGACCACCGCGCCTGCGGTTTGCGCCATTGCGGAGGCATCGAGCACCGCCATGACCGGCACACCGAACGCACGCGCCAGATCGGCCGATGAAGGCGTGCCGTCGTACAAGCCCATTACGCCCTCGATCAGGATCACGTCCGCTTCCGCCGCCGCCAGCGCCAGCATCCGGCGGCATTGGTCGAGCCCCACCATCCACAGATCAAGCGTGTACACCGGCATGCCGCCGGCTCGCTCCAGCATCATTGGATCCAGAAAATCCGGGCCCGCCTTGAATATCCGAACCCGCTGTCCCTGCTGCACCAGCTTGCGCGCCAATGCGGCGGTCACGGTGGTTTTGCCCTGCCCGGACGCAATGGCGGAGACGAGAACAACCCGAGCTGTGGCGCGGTCAGTCATCGGATGCGCCTTACCATTCGACGCCGGGTTGCGCCGCGATGCCGGCCGCAAAAGCATGCTTGACCGGCTGCATCTCGGTGACGGTATCGGCCACCTCGATCAGTTCCGGCGGCGCGCCGCGGCCGGTGATCACCACGTGCTGCATTTCGGGACGCGCATCCACATCGGCGATGACCTGATGGACGTCGAGGTACTTGTATTTCAACGCGATATTCAATTCATCGAGCACCACCAGCCCGATTTCCGGATCGCGTAAAAATGCCTGCGCTTTTTCCCAGGCCTTTTGCGCACAGGCGATATCGCGTTCGCGGTCCTGGGTTTCCCAGGTGTAGCCTTCGCCCATCGCATAGAAACTCACTTCGTCCGGGAAGCGGCGCAGGAACTGTTCTTCGCCGGTTGCCTTGGCACCCTTGATGAATTGCACGATGCCTACTTTCTTGCCGTGGCCGAGCGTGCGGATCGCCATGCCGAACGCGCTCGAACTCTTGCCCTTGCCATTGCCGGTGTTGACCAGCAATACGCCGGTATCGCGTTTGGCCGCATTGATCTTTTGATCGACCACATCCTTCTTGCGCTGCATGCGCGCCCGATGCCGCTCATTGATGTTGTCGTCACTCATGGTGTGTCTCCTCGACAGGTAGGTAAATGGTCCGGCTGCCATGCCGCACGATCTCGATCGGGTGCCCCAGGCAGTGGCTCAGGATCGGCGCCTGCATCACTTCGGCGACCGGACCCGCCTGCCATCGGCCGTCGCCCATCAACAGCAGTGCGTGACTCGCGACGCTGTGCGCCAGGTTCAGGTCGTGGCTGACCATCACCACCGCCTTGCGGCTCTGGCGACAGAGCCGTGCCAGCAGGCCCATCACGCTGACCTGATGCGCGAGATCGAGCGCATTGGCCGGCTCGTCCAGCAACAGCAAGGGTGTGTCCTGCGCCAGCACCGCGGCAATCGCCACGCGCTGGCGCTCGCCGCCGGACAGGGTGCGCACGTCGCGCTCGGCCAGCGCGCCGACGTCCAGCGCATGCAATGCCGCATGCGCCGCCTGATAGTCGGCATCCGACTCCCAGTAACCGGCGTCATGGTATGGATGGCGTGCCGACAGAACGGTATCGAGCACGCGATAGCCGAACGCGTCATTGCGCCCTTGCGCCAGGAAAGCGCGTTCGCGTGCCAGATCCTGCAGCGGCCAGTCCGGCAGCAAGCGCCCCCCGACTTGCACCGCGCCGCCATCCGCTTCGCGCAAGCCGGCCAGCGTGCGCAGCAAGGTACTCTTGCCTGCGCCATTGCGCCCGATCACGCACCAGCACTCTCCGGCATGAACCTGCCAGTCGAGTCCCGCCACCAAGGTGCGCTCGCCGATGCGAAGCTGCAATCCGATCGTCTTCATCATGTCACCGTCTTCTCATGTGATGCAGCTGCAGCAAGAATACCGGCACGCCGATCAGCGCGGTGATCACGCCGACCGGCAGCTGTTGCGGCGCGATCAGCGTGCGCGCCAGCGTATCGGCCAGCACCAGGAAAGTGCCGCCGACCAGCGTGGCCGCAGGCAGCAGCAGCCGATGATCCGGCCCCAGCGCGAAACGGCATGCGTGTGGCACGATCAGCCCGACGAATCCGATGCTGCCGGCGCTGCTCACCGCGCCGGCGGTCAATAGCGCGGCGCAGACGAACAAACCCTTGCGCAAGGGGCCGACCCGCACGCCCAGGGTTGCCGCCGCTTCCGCATGCTGCGCAACCATGTTGATCGCGCGCGCGATGCGGGTAGAGAATATTAATGCGCCGGCAAGCACCAGCCACGGCAGCCAGCGCAATTGCGTGCCGGACAAATCGCCGATCAGCCAGAACACCATGCCGCGCAAGCGATTGTCCGGCGCGATCGACAGCATCAGCGTCACCAGCGCACCACAACCCGATGCGACGATCACGCCGGTCAGTAAAAGGAAAGGCGCATTGCCTTCGACCGCGCCATTGCGCAGGTCGCGATGCGCGAGCAGAAACAGCAGCAAGGCGACCGCGATCGCGCCGCCAAAGGCGGCCATGTCGATAGCCCAGGCCGCAGTGAAAAAAAGCATCGCCGCCAGCGCGCCGACCGCCGCGCCACCGGATACGCCCAGCACATAAGGATCGGCCAGCGGATTGCGCAGCAGCGCCTGCATCAGCACGCCGGCCAGAGCCAGCATGGCGCCGACAACAAATCCCGATAGCGCGCGGTTCAGGCGCAATTCAAGCAAGGTCGCGGCAAGCGTCGAATGATCGCCGCGGACCGCCTCGCTGATCGCACCGAACAGGTCGGCCGCCGACAGCGCGACCGATCCGACGCTGCACGCAAGCAGGATGCTCGCAAGCGCGAGTAGCGCCAGCGCGCCCAGCACCAGCCATGCACGCGATGCTCCTCGTGTATGGGCAGTGCTGAAAGTTGGCTGTGCGGTGGTTTGCATGGTTTAACGATTACCTATTGAAAATTTAGTAGATGTTTGACACGCACTACCCCCATCCCAACCGAGGCGATCGCGCTTGCAAGCGCGATCCGTTCCGCAAGCGGATCGCATGCGATCCGAATTCCTTGCTCCACCCTCCCTGCAAGGGGGAAGGAGTTTGGTCCCCTCCCCCGGGCAGGGGGAGGGCTAGGGTGGGGGTCGAACGGTTCAATATGCTCAGCTGCCATTTATTTCCTGAAAACTAAGTAGTGATGTGCCAAGGCCATTTCGTTATATGACAAAGCCCATGCACACGACCCCGAACATCAATTGAAACCATAATTCACCCCGACGAACAGGTTGGACCCCGGCGTTGCGTAATTCCTGGCCACTTCGTAGTTTTTGTCGAACACATTGTTCCAGCGTCCGAACACCGACCAGTTGCGCGCAAAGTCATAGCTGCCATAAAGATTCACGATGCCATAACCGCCAAGCCGCACGGTGTTGGCGGTGTTTTCGAATCTCTTGCCGGAAAACACCGTTTCAATGCCGCTCCTGACCGCGCCGGCGTTATATTCAAGCGCCACACTGCCATGCTGCCTTGCGCGGCGGGTCAGAATCTTTTCGGTGGTTTCGTCGCGCGGCTCCTGAATGTCCAGCGAACCGCGCGCGGTAAAGCTGCCCAGCCTGGTGCTCGCACCTAGCGAGATGCCTGTCAACAATGCTTTGTTGACGTTGCTTGCGCAAAATCCTGTGCTGGCCGGGCATGGCCCGTTGACAATCAGGTTGGTCAGGCGATTGCGATAATAGACGGCGCTGAGCTGTGTTTTTTTACCTTCGTAGTACAAGCCGATTTCCGCGTTCTTGCCTTCTTCGGGCTGAACCAATGTTGATCCAAACCCCGGAAAATACAGTTCATTGAAGGTCGGCGCGCGAAAGCTTGTGCCGACGCTGGTGCTGGCGCGCAGCGCCTGCGTGATGCGATAGCCGTAACCGATGCTTCCGCTGGTATGGGAACCGAACTGCGAACTGCGATCGTTGCGTATGGCGAGGTTGCCCAGATGTGATCCGCGCTTGAGCAGATAGGAAGCCGCCGCCGAATTGGTATCGCGCGTACGGGCCACCTCCGCTACGGTTGACGCGGCTTTTTCTTCACGCCGCTCAAGCACCAGTTGCAACACGTCGCTGCCAAGCGTCAAATCGTTCTGCCAGTTCAGATGGTTTTGCGTGGTATCGAAAATGCCGGTCCCGGTACTCGTTAACGACTCCGCCTTATCGATCGAGCGCGCCAATTGCACCCGGCTGGTCCAGTTCGGCAGCAAGCGGTTTTTTGAATGCAGCGCGTAACTCCCGAGCCGGATAATGTTTCGTGCGTCAAAAGCGGAGGAACCGTTGTCGAACTGCGAATCGAGCCGGCTGCTCAGAAAGGTCAAACCGAGTTCATGCCCTTTTGCGACGTCCAAAGTAAAGCGTCCGCTTGCGCTGTCTCTTTGATAGCCGTCCTGGTCCGGATTGAATCCGAACGCCCCACTCTTGGTCGCTGAAAAACCTTCCGACTTTTCGTGTGCGGCGCCGATTGCATAACTGAACCGGTGCTCGCCGCCAGTCGCGCCGGACACGCCCGCCTCCAGCGACCGCGTATCGTAGCTGCCGGCGCCGGCAGATGCGGTGACACGCGGAGCGCCATCGCCGGCCTTGGTGAAAATCTGTATCACGCCGCCCACTGCATCTGCGCCATACATGGTGCTCATCGGCCCGTAGACGATTTCGATATGATCGATTTGCGACAGGGGAATTGTTTGCCAGGTAGCGCCGCCCGAGGTGGATGAACCGATGCGCACGCCATCGATCAGCACGATGCTTTGATTGTTGTTCGTGCCGCGGATAAACACCGATGCATTGGTGCCCGGACCGCCGTTACGCGAGATTTCAATTCCGCGCTTGCGTTGCAGCAAATCGGGCAGGGAAGCAAAGCCGGACTGCGCAATTTCTTCCGACGTAATAACGATATTGTCGGTAATGATGTCGCGTGCAGCCTGAGCGGAGCGCGTGGCAGTCACCACGACCGGCGCCAGCATCGTGTCCTGGCCGGTTTGTGCAAAGGTAAGGGAGGGAAAGGCAGCGGCGATGGCAATAGCCAGGGCCAACGGCTTGATCGTCAGGGTGACGTGCCGCGATACAGTAAAGGTCATGATAGGTTTTCTGGAAATAAACAACCGGCCCGCTTCCCCGCAGGCTGGATTGAACAGAAATGATTGGAGCGTAGATCAGCGACCTGAGAGGCGACGCGCATTCAACGAATATTCAACGAATATCGGCCGGTCCTTTCATGGCGCGAAAATCCCCGTCCGCAACACTTCCACCTGATCTGGCCGGTATCCGGGCTGACAAGTCATACCGTCTCACCTTCCCATGCAGGCAGCACAGTGGTATTGAGAGACGGCAAGTCATCGAAATGACGCTTGTTTTACCGTTGCGGGGGCAGCACACGTTGGCTCATATTTCATTTACTTGAGCGCCGTGTTTCCCGTTTAACTGCGGACATGGACATGTCTGCGAGCACCAAAACAGCGCTATTGTAAGCCCGGCGCCGGTTACCGGCAACCATGCGTTTCAAAACCCGGTACAAATCAACCGCTCAACAATCCAGCACCAGCACTTCGCCATAGGCGATCTTGTGCGGCGCGCGCGCTGCGCACAATGCTGTGTCGACCAGCGGCAACCCGCGCTGGCAGGCCAGCAGCAGACGGATTGTCCCGGCATGGCAAACCGCGATTGCGCAGGCGGGGCCCGAGCGCAGCAGGTCGTCATGGAATGCGCGCACCCGGCGTGTGACTTCCAGTACATTTTCGCCGCCGCCCGGACGATAGCCGGCCAGGTCGGCGGTCCATGCATCGATGTCCGGTCTGGGAATGTCGTCCCATCCGCGCATTTCCCATGTACCGAAATCCATTTCCGCAACGCGTGGATCCAGGATCGGCGGTGCGCAGTCCAGCGCGACGGCCAGATCGGCCGCCAGCTCGCTGCAACGTAACAAGGGGCTGGAATAGACGGGAATGCTTTTGGGCAGGGTCGTTGTCAGCGCGTGCAATGCAAGCGCCCGCTCCTGCGGCGAGACCGCCACGTCGGTTCGTCCGTAGCAGATGCCGGGTGCAATCAGCGGCTGGGGATGGCGTACAAGGTAGAGCCGCATGGTCGATGCCCGATCGGGTTCAGGATGTCAGCACGGCCAGCAGACCAAGATAAAACGCCACTTCGGAAACCTGCTGCACCGCGCCCAGGCAGTCACCGGTATAGCCGCCGATGCGCCGGATGAAAAACCGGGCCAGCCATAACGCGGCCATTGCCGCCGCGATTGCCCCGACGGCGATGCCGGGCCAGGATAGCCAGCCGGCAAACCTCAGTACCAGCAGCGGCAACAATACCGTGGCCGCGGCAATGCAAAATTCCATCGTCGACATATGCTGCGCCAGCGGCTTGGCCTTGCCGGCCGCTTTGACGTAGGACAGGCGCCAGATCAGCGCAGCCGAGGCCAGCCGTGACAACGGATGCGCCAGCATCAGCGCCGCCGCCACCGACCATGCGGGCATGCTGATCAGCACCGCGCATTTCACTGCGATCAAAAGTCCGATGCCGATTGCACCGTAGGCGCCGATGCGCGAATCCTTCATGATCTCAAGCACCCGGTCCGGCGTAAAGCCGCCACCGAAGCCATCGCAGGTATCGGCAAATCCATCTTCATGCAAAGCACCGGTCAGGTAGATGCCGGCAGCAGTCGACAACAGTACCGCGATCGATTGCGGCCAAAAATACAGCGAACAGGCATACACGCCTGCCGTGACCGCGCCGACCACGATCCCGACCGCAGGAAAGTAGCGCGATGCATGTTGCAGCCAGTCAGGCGCAAACCCGACCCAGCGCGGAATCGGCAGCCGGGTGAAGAATTGCAGCGCGATGAAAAACAGCCGAAGCTGGTGGACGCATCTATCGGCAAAACGGTGGCGCGAAGCGGGTTCAGGCAACATGGCGCGGCGCAAGCCTATTCCAGCTTTTCGCTGACTGACGCGGATTCGAAGGTCGCCATGTCGCGCATGAAATTCACGGCGGCATGCGCCAGCGGCAGCGCCAGCGCACAGCCGGTGCCCTCACCCAGCCGCAAGCCCAGCTGCAGCAACGGTTTCGCGCCGAGATACTCCAGCATTTGGGCATGACCGTGTTCATCCGAACAATGCGCAAACAGACAGTAGTCGAGTATCGACGGCTGCAGTCTGGCCGCGACCAGCAATGCACTGGTCACGATAAAGCCATCGATCAGCACCACCATCCTGCGTTCGGCGGCGGCCAGCATTGCGCCGGCAATCATCGCGATTTCGAATCCGCCGAAGGTCGTGAGGACGTCCAGCGGCTCGGCTACCCCCGCATGACGGCCGACTGCATCCCGGATCACTTTCTGCTTGTGCAGGATGCCGGATGCGGCCACTCCGGCGCCCGCGCCAACGCATTTGGCAAGCGGGATTCCTGTCAATTTATGCATGATTGCCGCCGCGGCCGTCGTATTGCCGATACCCATTTCACCGAAGCCGATCACGTTGCCTTCAAGCGACGACACCAAGTCCGCGCCATGCTGCATCGCCAGTTCGCACTGCGCTTTGCTCATTGCAGGTTGTTGCGCAAAATTGCATGTGCCGGGGCCGATCTTCCTGTCGATCAAGCCGGCGCGCGGTCCGAAGTCATGATTGACGCCGGCATCGACGATGAGCAACGCACAATTGTTCTGTCGCGCAAAAACGTTGATCGCAGCGCCTTGCGCGAGAAAATTTTCCACCATTTGCCAAGTGACGCTTTGCGGATAGGCCGACACATTTTCCGCAACGATCCCGTGATCGCCTGCAAATACGATGATGGCCGGCGCGAGCAACTGCGGTTGCGTGGTTTTCTGAATCAGGCCAATTTGCCTGGCAATCGATTCCAGCATCCCAAGGCTGCCGAGCGGCTTGGTCTTGTTGTTGATCGCCGCATCAAGCGCTGCTGATAATACGGAGTCGTATGTCGAATGAATATCCGGGATTTGCATAAGCTGGCTGCGCCGTATTGGACGCATGGTCCTTGCGATGAATGATTGACGTCAATTTGAAATTCAAATGCGCAGAATCGCTGTCCACAACACGCGCAGTCCAAAAACAGCTGCAGTGTATGTGCCTGACTGCATTGCGTCAAACTAAGCTATCATTTCCGGATGCCTTCTTCGTGTATCAATTGAATGCGTTGCCACCGATCTTCATGAAAAATCAATCCGAATACTATAGCCGGCAATACAATGCGCGCGCCGCAATTCCCGATCATCCGCAAATATTCACACGCTGGCAAAAAGATTCGGCTCATGTCCGCCGCACCAACGCCGGCTTGCTCGGCCTCGCCTATGGCGAATCGGCAGGCGAGCGCCTCGATTTTTTTCCCGCCAGCCGAAGCGGAGCACCGCTCCTGATCTTCATTCACGGCGGATGGTGGCGATCGCTGGACAAAGCGGATTTTTCATTCGTGGCACCAGGCTACAAACATGCCGGATTCAACGTTGCGCTGACCAATTACACGCTGGCCCCGCACGCATCGCTTCAGGAAATCACGCGGCAACAATTGCGCGCGCTGGCGTGGCTGTATCGCAATGCCGAGCACTATGATTTCGATCGGAACAGAATCGTCATCGCGGGTCATTCGGCGGGCGCTCATCTTGCGGCAATGATGATGGCGGCGCGGTGGGCTGATTTCGGGCCCGACCTGCCGACCGATCTGGTCAAGGCAGGAATATTGATGTCCGGTTTATACGATCTTGCGCCGGTGCGCCATGCGGATTTCGTCAACGTCGACCTGAAGCTGGGGCCGGCGGATATCGGCCCGCTCTCGCCTGCATTCATGCCGCAAGCGCATGACACGCCGTTCATTACCGCAGTTGGCGGACTTGAGTCTGACGAGTTCCGGCGGCAGACCGCGCTGATTACCGAACAATGGAAGGCAGTTCATGTCGCCGACATTGCCTTGCCGGATAAAAATCATCTGACAATCTGCGACGCCTTCGCAATGCCGGAGCATGCTTTGTTTGAAGCGAGTATCAGACTAATTTCCGGCATTGGCTGACGGCAGCCTCCGACCGCGGACTATCGCAAGCCGTCAATCGACCAGCTTCAATCCAAGAATTCCCGCCAGAATCAGTGCGACGCACAGCAGGCGCAAACCGGTTGCGGATTCGCCGAACAGGAATATCCCGAGAATGACCGTGCCTACGGTACCGATCCCGGTCCATACCGCATACGCGGTGCCGACCGGAATTGTGCGCATCGCAATCCCAAGCAATCCCAGGCTGACCGCCATGGCTGCGACTGTGGCTACCGTCGGCCACAACCTGGTGAATCCTTCGGTGTATTTCAAGCCGATTGCCCAGGCGATCTCGAAGAGGCCTGCGACGAAAAGAACGAACCATGTCATTTTTTTGTTTTCTTAAAATGTCAGGGTCGTCCCTGCTTTGTGGTGGTGTGGCGAGGTCGTCCTCGCCTTGAGTATCTAACATTAATGCGCAGCCCGGCCGGACGGCCCGCTAGCGTGTCTGCGCCAGCCGCTCTGCCTTCTCTTTGGACCATGCCGCAATTTTTTCATGGATACCGTGCTGCTCGCTCGCCATTTGCGACTCGGACGCCAGTTGCGCACACAGTTCAAGCCGGATGCCGTTCGGATCGAAGAAATAAATCGATTTGAATACACGATGATCGGTGACGCCAAGGACTTCAATGCCATGCGCCTCGATCCGCGCCTTCATCGATTCCAGTTGCGCCACCGTATCGACACGCAATGCGATGTGATTCACCCACGCCGGTGTATTCGGCGATGATGCACATGCCTGATTGTCGCCCAGATCAAAAAATGCAAGGCATCCGCCATCGGTCATCCGGAAAAAAATGTGCACGTACGGACAATACTCGCCGGTCGATGGCACGATGTCGGCGCGGATGTAATGAAACAAGGGCAGTCCGAGAATGTCTTCATAAAAATGCCGCGTCTCTTCCGCGTCGCGGCAACGATAGGCAAAATGATGCAGTCCGTTGATCGGCACAGCCGCAGGGATCGTTGCAGGCTGACCGATTGCTATATCGGCTAATGAATCCATGATGAGCTCCTAAAGTTCAGTATCAGGATGCACGGTTTTTTTGACGCCATGTTGAACAAGCTGCTGATTGATCGCGCCGAAAATCGATTTTCCATCGGCATCGAACATTTCAAACTTGATCGTGTCGCCGAATTTCATGAATGGCGTTTTCGGCTCGCCATCGGTGATCATTTCCAGCGCGCGCTTTTCCGCGATGCAGGTATATCCCTTTTTCGTATCCTTGTTGGACACCGTGCCGGACCCGATGATCGAACCGGCACGCACATTGCGTGTTTTCGCCAGATGCGCGATCAGTTGCGGAAAGCTGAAGACCATGTCGACGCCGGCATTCGGCTGGCCGACCTGCACCCCGTTCCAGGTGGTGCGCAAGGGTAAGTGGACTTTGCCGTCCTGCCACGCGCTCAACAATTCATCCGGCGTCACGGCAACCGGCGAAAAACTCGACGCAGTCTTGGACTGCAGAAAACCGAAACCTTTCGCCAGTTCCGGAGGAATCAGATTACGCAGCGATACGTCGTTGACCAACATCAGCAATTTGATATGCGATCCGGCCTTGTCCGCTCGGATTCCCATCGGAACATCGTCCGTAATCACAGCGACTTCGCCTTCGAAATCGATGCCCCATTCTTCCGATCCGAGTTCGATGTCATCGGTCGGGCCGATGAAATCGTCCGAACCTCCCTGATACATCAGCGGCTCATGCCAGAACGATTCCGGCATCTCGGCATTGCGCGCCTTGCGCACCAGTTCGACATGATTGACATAAGAAGAACCGTCCGCCCACTGGTATGCGCGCGGCAACGGCGCCATGCAACGCCTGGTATCGAACTCGAAGGTACGGTGCGCCTTGCCCGCATTCAGTTCGTCGTAAAGTTCGGCGAGTTGCGGCGCGATGAAATGCCAGTCATCCAGCGCACGCTGCAGCGTCGGCGCAATGCCGTCGGCAATCACGGCCGTCTTCAAATCGCGTGACACGACCGCAAGTTGTCCGTCCCGGGTACTGTCTTTAAGAGTCGCAAGTTTCATTCGGCAAGGAGATCCATAGGTACGGCTCAAGTAAATTAATTCATTGTATCGCAACCAAAAATTGCTCGAAATGGTAGGGCTCTCGGTCCATATTATTGGCGCCTGCGCAGCAATATTTCCCAATCGACATAATTCATACGGTTGAGCTTTCGCGGCGATTGGGATATCACCGTTGCCAATGTACTGATTTCCTGTTGCGACCAATGCCGCGCCGGCTTTTATCTCAACTCCCGGCTTATTTGAGCCGGCCAGTCAGCATCCAGTAATGCTCCAGCCGCAAAATCCGGATATCCTTCACCGTCGTCGCCATTTTCTTCCGCAACGCACTATCGGTTGGGAAATTTTTCACCACTTCATGCCGCGTGCCGTCCGCAAGCGTACGGATTTGATGGGTGTTTCCATCCAGATCGGTGCGCGCAATAGAGGTGCTGCTTCCCTCGACGTACACGTTATCGATCAAAACCAGATAGGTGTCCTTGCCCAGCTTGGCGCGCAGCTGTTGCAGGAATGCCGACTGATCCTGTTTCTTGACATGCGACCACCAGAATCCGGCAAAGCATGCGGAAAATGCGTCGCTTGTCTGCAGATCGAACGCATCCGCCAATGCAAACCGCACCTTATCGGCTGGTAGATTCTTTGCTTTCGCGACATCGATCATTTCCTGATTGATATCGGTCGCCAGCACCGACGCTGCCGACTGCGCCAACTGCTCGGTCCAGTACCCGGTACCGCAGGCAATCTCCAGCACTTGATGATCGCGTAACGCCTCGCGTACTCTTTCCTTCATAACAGCCAGATCCGCCTGTCGCTCGGGTTTGTCATACACTTGTTCATAGGTACCGGCGCGCTTGGCATAATAAGCTGCCAGTTCAGCACCATCTGCATTGTTCATGTCCTGCCTTCCAAAATCGCATCCGCAACTTCCACAAAACCGGCACCATATGCCCGGCGCGTCACATAAGCCGGCGGCACCGGCAACTTGTCCATGAAATTGGCGACATTTGCGACGCCAATCGCATATGGATAGTGTCCAAACATTGATGCATCATTCCCCGAGTCTCCAACGAAAGCATACTGCTTTTGCGCGGCAGCATCATCCACGCCAAACACGTCGCTCAACACCCGCGCACTTGTCATCTGTTTGGAAAACTGCGCCAGCGACGCATGCGCATGAATACTGCTAGCCGTTGCGTAAAGCCCTTGGCCACGAATAAAAGCAATGATTTCGTCAACCTGCCCGGCGGGAAATGGCGGCACGTTTTCACCGATATCGAATGCCAGATCGCCGACGCGCTGCGGCGCGTCCTCCGCCACCGAAACGCCAGGAAATCGTTCCCGAAGCGTCACGGCAAACGCATCCAGCGCGCGTCGATGCGTCTGCCGGGTCGATGCATCCGCATAGAACAGGCTTTGCTGCCGTTTCTGTTTATCCAGCCAGAACGCACTCGCGCCGTTTTCGGCAATCACCGCGTCAAATCCACACAGGCGCAGCAGCGGCAATGCCCAGTAAGTCGGCCGTCCCGTTACCGCGATCAGTTGCACGTTTGCCCGGCGAAGGCGTGCCAGCGCTGCCAGCACTTCAGGCGTCAGTTGACCATGGGTGGTCAATGTATCGTCTATATCCGTCAATACACCCCGAATACCGGAACGCTCCGGCAGGGGCCACTCAACCAGCGGCCTCATAACTCGTACATATCCTTTTCGCCGCTCATCACCTGGTCGATCAGCTTGCGGTTCAATGTGGGCGTCAGCAATTCAATAAAGGTATACACATAGCTGCGCAAGTAAGCGCCTTGCTTGATTGCCACGCGGGAGAGGTTGGTGCCGAACAGATGGCCGACCGATATTGCGCGCAAATTCTTGTCGCGCTCGGCGTCGAACGCCATGCCCGCAATGATTCCGACACCCATGCCCAACTCTACATAGGTTTTGATCACATCCGCATCGATTGCTTCCAGCAGCACGTCAGGTTTCAACCCACGCAAGGAAAACGCATGATCGATCTTGTTGCGGCCGGTAAACGCGGCATCGTAGGTAATCAGGCCATAGGAAGCGATTTCCTCCAGCGTAATCGATTTGGATTTCAGCAATGGATGTTCGGGAGGCACGACCACCATATGCTCCCATTGATAGCATGGCAACGAAACCAGGCCATCAATGTCTGCAACCGACTCCGTTGCGATCGCCAGGTCGGCTTGATCCTTCAACACCATCTCGGCCACCTGTTTCGGATTGCCTTGCAATAGCGAAAGCCGGACTTTCGGAAATTTCTGGGTAAAAGCCTGCACCACCTTGGGCAAGGAATAGCGTGCCTGGGTGTGGGTCGCCGCGATCGTGAGGCTGCCGCTATCCTGCGCCGCGTATTCCTTGCCGATCCGTTTCAGGCTCTCTATTTCCTGCATGACCAATTCTACCGACTTCAGCACCGCGCGGCCCGGTTCGGTCAATCCGCGGATTCGCTTGCCGTGGCGGGTAAAGATATCGACGCCGAGTTCTTCTTCCAGCTCGATGATTGCCTTCGATACTCCCGGCTGCGAAGTAAACAATGCCTTGGCGGCTTCGGTCAGATTGAAATTCTGGCGAACCGCTTCACGCACGAAGCGAAGCTGATGAAGATTCATGGGTTCCCCTGATACTGCTGTTAGTCACGATGTCTATTTGCATATACCAAATAAGCATATAAGCAAATAAATACTATGTAGTTTGGAATATGGAACAAGTTTATTACGATTCATGCTACTTGGCGTGGGGGGATATGGATCTTTTTTATATAGTTTCCGGATTTGCGGTCGGCATTCTGGTCGGATTGACCGGTGTAGGCGGCGGCTCATTGATGACGCCGCTGCTGACGCTGGCTTTTGGCGTATCCCCGACGGTCGCCGTTGGCACCGACCTTGCCTTCGCCTCGATCACCAAGGTGGCAGGAACGTTTGCCCATCGATTCCGCGGCACAGTGCATTGGCAAATCGTCAAGCATTTATCGTTTGGCGCCTTGCCTGCGGCTGTCGTTGCAACACTGGCGCTCAAGTATTTCGGTGCGCTGGACGAGCAGATAGGCCAGGTGATTCGCTACTCGATCGCAGTCTCGGTAATGCTTACCGTCGTCGCCATCATATACAGACGTAAAATGCAGTCATGGATGACGGCACATCCGGAAAGACAATTGCAAGGAACCCGACTGATTGCCGCCACCATCATCTCCGGCGCGATACTGGGAGTATTGGTTACAATATCATCCATCGGCGCAGGCGCGATCGGCGCCACCTTGCTGGTATTGCTCTATCCGCGCCTGTCGCCTGCCGAAATTGCCGGTACCGATATCGCCTACGCGGTGCCGCTGACCGCGATTGCGGCTCTCGGTCACTGGTGGCTCGGTTCGATCAACTGGCCTTTGCTGGCAATGCTGCTGATCGGATCGGTGCCCGGCATTACCCTCGGTTCACTGGCAGCGCGTGCAGTTCCGGAAAAATTTTTGCGCGGCTTGCTGGCGACTGTCCTGACGCTTGTCGCAGCGAAGTTATCCGGCGCGACTACCCTTTTTGCTTTTTAAGGATTAACGATGTATCGCTATGACCAATATGACCATCAGATCGTTAAGGAGCGCGCGGCGCAATATCGCGACCAGGTCCGACGCCGTCTGTCCGACGAGCTGACGGAAGACGAGTTTCGCCCGTTGCGTCTGCAGAACGGGCTATACCTGCAGCGCCATGCATACATGCTGCGTATCGCGGTGCCTTACGGCCTGCTGTCGTCCACGCAAATGCGCACATTTGCGCAGATTGCGCGCAAATACGATCGCGGCTACGGCCATTTCACCACGCGCCAGAATATCCAGTACAACTGGATCGAGCTGGAACAGACGCCGGACATTCTCGACCTGCTGGCTTCGGTGGAAATGCATGCGATCCAGACTTCCGGCAATTGCATCCGCAATATCACATCCGATGAATACTGCGGTGTGGCGGCGGACGAGATCATCGATCCGCGCCCGTATGCCGAGATCATGCGCCAGTGGAGCACCTTCCATCCGGAATTCGCCTACCTGCCAAGAAAATTCAAGATGGCCTATAACGGCGCGGCGGAAGACCGCGCGGCGATCGCAGTGCACGACATCGGGTACACCGTAGTCAAGGATGCGCAGGGCGAAATCGGCTTCAAGGTGATGGTCGGCGGCGGCATGGGCCGTACCCCGATACTCGGCAGCGTGATCCGCGACTTCTTGCCGTGGCAGCACATGCTGACCTATACCGAAGCGATCATGCGCGTCTACAACCAGTACGGACGCCGCGACAACATGTACAAGGCGCGTATCAAGATCCTGGTCAAGGCAATTGGAGCGGAAGAATTTGCGCGGCAAGTGGAAGAAGAATGGGCGGACATCAAGGATGGTCCGAGCACATTGACCGTTGAAGAGTTCAAGCGCGTGGCCGCATACTTCACGCCGCCGGCCTACGAAACCCTTCCCGCGGCCGATGCCCGCTTCGAACAGCTGAAAGCCGAGAACAAGGGATTCGCCAACTGGCTCAATCGCAATGTCCGTCCGCACAAAGTGCCCGGCTACGCGATCGTTACTCTGTCGCTGAAAAAAACCGGCGTGCCGCCCGGCGACGCAACTGCGGAGCAAATGGACTTCGTCGCCGATCTAGCCGACTGCTACAGCTTCAACGAATTGCGCGTCACGCACGAGCAGAACTTGGTGCTGGCCGACGTCAAGCAAGCGGATTTGTTCGCGTTGTGGGAACAAGCCAAGGCCAACGGGCTGGCGACACCTAATATCGGTTTGCTGACCGACATCATTTGCTGCCCCGGCGGCGATTTCTGCTCGCTGGCCAATGCCAAGTCGATTCCAATCGCCGAAGCGATTGCGGAGCGTTTCGACAATCTCGATTTTCAGCACGACATCGGCGATATCGAACTCAACATTTCCGGCTGCATCAATGCCTGCGGTCATCACCATGTCGGCAATATCGGCATTCTCGGCGTGGACAAGGACGGCGCGGAGTGGTATCAGGTTTCGATCGGCGGCGCCCAAGGAAATGAAAGCTCGATCGGCAAGATCATCGGCCCGTCGTTTTCGGCGCACCAGATGCCGGTCGTGATTGAACGCTTATTGGAAGTGTACGTGCGCGAGCGGATCGAAGACGAACGATTTATCGAAACCACGCGCCGGATCGGCGTCGCACCGTTCAAGGAACATGTGTATGCCACGCCGATCAAGGCAAAGCACAATGCTGGAGAAGACGCATATGCGTGAAATCATTAAAGACAAAGCCGTTATTGCAGACGACTGGACACTATTGCAGCTGGCTGAAGGCGACACGCCGGAAACCGTTGCCGTCCTTGCCGGCAAAGTGATCGTGCCGCTGAAGGTTTGGCAGGCACAGCAGGCGGCATTGCAAGGCCGCGGCGATATCGGCGTCTGGATCGCCAGCGACGAGCGTCCTGAAGCGCTGAAAGGCGAAGTGCAGAACTTCCCGGTCATCGCCGTCGATTTTCCAAAATTTTCGGATGGGCGCGGTTATTCGATTGCCTACAATCTGCGTGCGCGCCTCGGCTACACCGGCGAACTGCGTGCGATTGGCGACGTGTTGCGCGACCAGCTGTTTTACATGCAGCGCGTCGGCTTCAATGCGTTCGCCACGCGTCCTGACCGCAACATCCATGACGCACTGAAAGGTTTGACCGACTTTTCGGAAGCGTACCAGGCTTCATGGGATCAAAAGGCGCCGCTGTTTCGCCGTACTAACCGTGAAGAGAAAGCGCTGCAAGAATGAATGACGACTTCAACGGATTGGTCGCAGCAACCCAGGCGACGCTGACGCGCATTGCCGGCGACTTTTCGCCTGCAGTGTTTGCATCGAGCCTGGCTGCGGAAGACATGGTGCTGACCGACCTGATCCTGCGCGGCAAACTGGCCATCAAGATTTTTTCTTTGGAAACCGGCCGCCTGCATGCCGAAACCCTAGGCATGCTCGATCGTATCCGTGAGACCTATGGTTACGAAGTCAGCCTGTATCGTCCGGAACCGGCTGCGGTCGATGCCTATGTCTCGCAGAACGGCTTGAATGCATTTTATGACAGCGTCGACATGCGCAAGGAATGCTGCCGCATCCGCAAGGTCGAGCCGCTCAATCGCGCGCTCGCCGGCAACAAGGCATGGATCACCGGTCAGCGCCGCGCGCAATCGACGACTCGCGCCGCACTGGATATTGAAGAGCAGGACGAAGCGCACGGCATGACCAAGTTCAATCCCCTGGCCGACTGGTCCGAGGAAGATGTCTGGCATTACATCCGCAGCAACAACGTGCCGTACAACCCACTGCACGACAAGGGATATCCATCGATCGGATGCGAGCCTTGCACGCGCGCGATCCAGCCCGGCGAAGACGTGCGCGCCGGACGCTGGTGGTGGGAAAATCCGGAATCGAAAGAATGCGGCTTGCATGTCGTCGACGGTAAACTGATCCGAATCAAATCAGCAACGCAAACAACACCGGCTTGAAAACATGAATACAGCAGTTGAAAAATTATTTCTCGATGCGGCCAGCAACAGGCATCTGGATTGGCTCGAGTCGGAAGCAATCCACATCATGCGCGAAGTTGCGGCTGAGTGCGCCAACCCGGCATTGCTGTTTTCGGGCGGCAAGGACTCGGTCGTGTTGCTGCGCATCGCTGAAAAAGCTTTTCGTCCCGGCAGCTTCCCGTTCCCGCTGGTGCATATCGATACCGGCCATAATTTCGAAGAAGTGATCACCTTCCGCGACAAACGCGTCGCCGAACTGGGCGAGCGCCTGATCGTCGGTTCGGTCGAGGACTCGATCAAACGCGGCACGGTACGTCTGCGCAATCCGAAAACCGATTCACGCAATGCCGCGCAAGCAGTGACCCTGCTGGAAACGATTGCCGAACACAAGTTCGATGCCTGCATCGGAGGCGCACGCCGCGACGAGGAAAAAGCCCGTGCCAAGGAACGCATCTTTTCCTTCCGCGACGAGTTCGGCCAATGGAACCCGAAGGCGCAACGTCCTGAGTTGTGGGACCTGTATAACACCCGCGTTCATCCGGGTGAAAACATGCGCGTGTTCCCGATTTCAAACTGGACCGAGCTCGACGTATGGCAATACATCGCGCGCGAAAAACTGGAGTTGCCGCCGATCTATTTCGCGCATGAACGGCAAGTCATCCCGCGCAGCGGCCTGCTGGTGCCGCTGACCGATTTGACGCCGCCCAAGGAGGGCGAAACAGTTGAGACGCGCATGGTGCGCTTCCGCACTGTCGGCGATATCTCCTGCACTTGCCCGGTCGCTTCCGATGCTGCGACCGTCGATGCAATCATTGCCGAAACCGCGGTGACGCAAATTACCGAACGGGGCGCGACGCGCATGGATGACCAGACCTCCGAAGCCTCGATGGAAAAACGCAAAAAAGAAGGATATTTCTGATGGCAGCGCAATTGAATTCAGCCGTGGTTGCTGAACAAGGCTTGGCCAAAACCGGACCAACCACTTCGGAGCGCGGGTTGCTGCGCTTTATCACCGCCGGTTCGGTGGATGACGGGAAGAGCACGCTGATCGGGCGCTTGCTGTTCGACAGCAAGGGAATATTTGCCGATCAGCTCGATGCAATGTCCCGCGCCAAGCACAAACGCACCGTCGGCGATGCCGTCGATCTCTCGCTATTGACCGACGGCCTGGAAGCCGAGCGCGAGCAAGGCATCACGATCGACGTCGCATACCGCTATTTCGCCACACCAAAGCGCAAGTTCATCATTGCCGATACGCCGGGCCATGAACAGTACACGCGTAACATGGTCACCGGCGCTTCGACCGCCGATGCGGTGATCATCCTGATCGACGTGTCGAAAGTGAAATTGGGCGACGATGGCAGCGTTGAGTTGCTGATCCAGACCAAGCGCCATTCGACGATTGCGCATCTGCTGCAAATCGAGCATGTCGTGGTCGCGGTCAACAAGATGGACCTGGTCAATTACGATCAGACCGTCTACGACCGCATCGTCGGCGCATACCAGGCATTCGCCAGCCAGTTGGGCTTGAAGGATATTCGTCCGATTCCGTTATCGGCCCTGACCGGCGACAACGTCGTCACCGCCAGCGAAAAAATGCCTTGGCATCAAGGACCGACGCTGATCGAACTGCTGGAATCGCTAAGCGTCTACGATGAATCGCATGACGAACCATTCCGCTTCCCGGTGCAATTGGTGGCGCGGCACAAAGGTCATGAAGCGAACGACTTCCGTGGCTACATGGGCCGCATCGAAGCCGGCAAAGTCAGTAAAGGCGACAAGTTAACGGTGCAACCAAGCGGCCAGACCGCCACCGTCAAGGAAATCGTGACACTCGATGGTTCGCTCGATTCGGCCGTCGTGGGCCAATCGGTGACCCTGCTGCTGGATGAATACCTGGATATCTCGCGCGGCGACATGCTGGCCTCGGCGGAGCGGCCCGCCACCCTGCTCAAGACGGTGAATGCCGACGTATGCTGGCTTTCCGAGGAACCGCTGGACGTGCGCCGCAAATACTGGCTCAAGCACACCACGAAACAAGTGGCTGCGCGTGTCACCAGAATCGATACGCTGCTCGATATCAATACCCAGGAAAAGCGTCCGGCGGATGCATTGGCATTGAATGGCATTGCCAATATCACCCTCAACGTGCAGCAGCCGCTGGCGGCGGATGCCTACGATGCGATTCGATCCACCGGTTCATTCATCCTGATCGATGAAGTGACCCATCAGACGGTCGCGGCCGGAATGATTCGCCTCGCCTAAACCGGCGCATCAGGCCGAACCATTGAAAGGAATTATGCCGTCACGAGAAACCGGCCTGGGCAAAGTCTATCTGGTCGGCGCCGGGCCCGGTGCCGCCGATCTGATCACGGTACGCGGCGCACGCATCCTGGCGCAAGCCGAGGTAGTGCTGCACGATGCATTGGTTACCGAAGAAATGCTGCAGCTTTGTCCGCAAGCGGTCAAAATCTCTGTCGGAAAACGTTCCGGACAACGCTCCACTGCGCAGACCTTCATCAACCGGCAACTGATCGAATGCGCGGAAAAATATCAGCTGGTAGTGCGGCTCAAAGGCGGCGACCCGATGCTGTTCGGACGCGCGGACGAGGAGTTATCCGCGCTCGAGGCGCACGGCATCGAATTTGAAATCGTTCCAGGCATTACCGCCGCTCTTGCTGCCGCCGCATCAACTTGTCAGCCGTTGACCAAACGAGGCATTGCACGCAGCGTGGCTTTTTTCACGTCAAGCACCGCGCCCAATCATCCGGATGAAATCACGATGCCCGATTGCGATACGCTGGTGCAGTACATGGGCGGCAAGGAAGCAATCAAGACGGCGCAACGATTGCTGGCGCAGGGACGTTCGCCCGATACGCCGGTATTGGTCGTTGAAAACTGTAGCCGGGCAAACGAACGTGTGCTGCGCTTGCACCTGTATGCATTGGAACAGGGACTTGCGCAATTCAGCGGACCGGTGCTGGTGATTATCGGAAACGCGTTGGCTTCGCGCGAAGCCAAAAAGACCGAGGCGATCGATCTGGCAAGCATCGAAAAATCCGCATAGATTGCTAATCTGCGGGGCCGGGCAGCACATCAACGCAATATTTTGCAATCGCATTCAATACCGCTGCATCTTCTCCCGCGGCAGCGGCGACCCTGAGCGTCAATCGCGGATGACGCTGGCGCAATTGTTCCGTGATGAGCGGAAGGTCACGCAACACGTGCCCCCCCTGCCCCAAAAATATCGGCACCACGGTAACGTCATCGCATCCTTGTTCCATCAAGCGATCCACCAGATCGGGTAAACGCGGCGTCATCAGTTCCAGAAAAGCCAGCGCCACCAAGCGATCCGGCAGTTGCGCCTGAAGCAACTGCTGCAAGCGCTCGAACGGAGCGGCCCATCGCGGATCGCGGGCGCCGTGTGCAAACAAGACAAGAGCCTGGCGTTTCATCAGTGTCGCTCCACCCAGGACAGCGCCCCGATCGCGATCAGCAGGAAAAGGATACTCGGCGCCACTGCCGTTGCGAATGCCGGCCAGGTATGCAACAGTCCCAGATGTGAAAAAAGACTATTGATCAGCTGAAAGCTGACTCCGATCATGATGCCGGTAAAAATCTTCAGGCTGATTCCCCCGGCGCGGAAATGAAGATAAGCAAAAGGCAGTGCCAGCGCCATCATCACGAAAACGGCAAATGGATAAGTGAGCTTTTTCCAGAAAGCGATTTCGTACCGCTCCGCGCGCTGCTTGTTCTCCTTCAAGTGTTTGGCATAGGCGGAAAGATCGTAAGCGGACATCCGGTCGGGATCCGCGAACAACACCGCGAGAATTTCCGGCGTTATTTCCGACAACATATCCCTGGATTCCAGGGAGTGCGTCGAAATCGCACCGGCAAGATCCTGAATCGACCTGGGCGTATCCGTCTCATCCGCGGGAAAGCGGATTTCAGACACGTTGACCAGCCGCCATGTATTGGCTCCCCGATAAGTCGCACTGGCTGCCGTAATCATCGAAGCCATGCGAAAGTTGCGGTCGAATTCATAAATTTTCACGCCCTGCAGTTCCCCGTTTGAGCGCACCTGGCTCACATTGAGGAAACGCGACCCGAGGACCGCACCCGAGACGCCATCCTTGCGAATCACGTCCTTGGCCCATAATCCGGAACGGAATTCCTGCGAGATCGAAGTCCCCTGCGCATTGAGCTTCAGCTTTTCCGCAAGCTCGCTGGCCTTCGGCGCGAGGAATTCACCGAACAGAAAGGTGATCACCGCAAACAGCACTCCGATTTTGGCCAGCATGCCGCCGGCCATCAGGGTCGACATGTTCGATACCCGCATGATCGTGAATTCGGATTGCGATGCAAATTGCGCGAGCACCCAAATCGTGCCGATCAATGCGGCGATCGGCATCAATTCGTAGGTATAGCCCGGCAGTCCCATGGCCACATACAGAAACGCATGGTGGAGCTCATATCCGCTGCTTCCTATCCCCTTCAATTCACCGATCAGATCGAAGAAAGCGAAGAGCGCAAGAAACGCGACCAGTACGAACGCTACCGCTTTGATGATTTCCGTTGCGAAGTATCTTTGCAAAATTTTCACGGCACAACCTTCCTGCCGCGAAAATAGATGCGTCTGATCGATGCAAAAACGACCAAGGGATGGTAACGGCTATTCATTTTCGATCGCCACAGGAAAAGCGCCGCAATGGCCAGAATCACCAACAGATGAATCGGCCACGACGCCAGCAACAATGACATCCTGTTGCGCGCTACGGCGGCCTGGAATACGCTGATCATATTGCTGTAGACGACAAACAATACCAGCGCCGTCATCAGGTTTGCCGATCTTCCGCCGCGCGGATTGACGAAGCTTAACGGGATCGCAAGCAACATCAGCAACAAGCCCATGATGGGCAAGGACATCCGCCACAACAACTCGCCCCGGTTAAAACTGTTCATATTCGCAAGCAAGGTCCGTGTCGGCAATGCGCGCGCGGACAGATCTCCGTTCAACGCCTGCGACTGCTGCGATACCAGCACGCTGTAGCGCTCGAATTCCATTAACCGGAATTGGGGCTGATTCGGGGCGCCGTCATACCGGCGGCCATCGTGCAGCACCAGAAATTTGTCTCCCTGCTTGTCGATCTCGATTGAGCCTTCATTGGCAACCACCACGCTGTTCTGGCCGTTGCGCACAGTATTGACGAATACGTTCCGCACCCTGGTTGCATCGCCCGATACCCCTTCGACAAAAAACACGCGGTCGGAAGATGAAGACTCCTGGAAGCGGCCCGGAGAAACCTTTGCCACATCCTCGCGCTTTTGGAAACGTTCCTTGAATTCGGCACTTTGCCGATTGGCCCAAGGCGTCACCATGAAACTCAGGGTCGCTGTCAACACCACGATCGGCAATCCAAACGAGAGCACGGGTTTGATCCATTTCGACAGGCTCAAGCCGGAGGCAAACCAGACCACCATTTCCGAATCCTGATAGCTGCGCGACACGACCAGCAGCACGGAAACAAAACTGGTCAGGCTCAAGATGATCGGCAAATAGTTCAGGGACGAAAAACCGATCAGCGCGAAAACATCTTGCGACGCGACTTTGCCACCCGCAGCCTGACCCAATATACGGATCAGCATGATGGTGATGGTAATCGTGAAGAGCGTGGTGAAGACGGCGCCGGCGGTGCTGATCAATTCGCGTCGGAGCGCGCGCTGAAAAATCATTCGAAGACTATAATTGCAAAAATTAGAGGAGTGATTATGGACTTTAGCATAAAAACAATCGATGGAAAAAGCACAACTGCCCAGGTGAAAACCGGATGTATCGCGGTAGGCGTGTTTGAAAACAAGAAACTGACCGAAGCCGCGCAGGCATTGAATCACAAAGGCGACATCACCGCCGCGGTCAAGTCCGGCGATATTACAGGGAAACCCGGCAGTACGCTGTTGATACGCGGCATTGACGGTGTCGCGGCAGAACGCATCCTGCTGGTGGGCTTGGGAAAAGATCAATCGATCGGCAGCAAGGACTTCCTGACCGCCACGCAAGCGGCGGCCCGCGTGTTCGCATCGTTGGGCGCCGGCGATGCGGTGGTCGCCTTACCTTTCGACCAGATCAAGGAACGCGATGCCGACTGGGCGCTGTGCAGTTCAGTGCTGGCCCTGCGCGATAACCTGTATCGCTTCGACAGAATGAAAAGCAAGGATGAGCCGCTTCCGGCAGGAGTGAAGAAAGTGGCATTCGCGGTACCCGCTTCGACCGCCGATGCGGCAAAAGCAGCCGTTGCACAAGGCGTGGCGCAGGCTAACGGCATGGAGCTGACAAAAGACCTCGGCAATCTGCCTCCGAATATCTGCACGCCGACCTATCTTGCCAATACCGCAAAAAAACTTGCGAAGGAATACCGGCTCGGCGTGGAAGTGCTGGACCGAAAGCAACTGCAAGCGCTCAAGATGGGAAGCTTCCTCGGAGTAACCAACGGCAGCGAGGAACCGCCGAAATTCATCGTGCTCAAGCATATGGGCGGAAAAGCCAAGGACGCACCGATTGTTTTGGTGGGCAAGGGCATCACCTTCGATTCGGGTGGAATTTCCCTGAAACCAGGCGCCGGCATGGATGAGATGAAATACGACATGTGCGGCGCCGCATCGGTTCTTGGAACATTCCGGGCGATTGCCGAGCTGAAGCTGAAGCTCAATGTGATCGGCGTCATCCCGACTTGCGAAAACATGCCTTCCGGCCGCGCGACCAAACCCGGCGACATTTTCACGTCGATGTCCGGGCAGACCATCGAGGTTCTCAACACCGACGCGGAAGGCCGCCTGATTCTGTGCGATGCGCTGACCTACGTCGAACGCTTCAAGCCGGCCGCCGTGGTGGATATTGCGACGCTGACCGGCGCGTGCGTTACCGCGCTGGGTCATCACAACTCGGGATTGTTTTCGCGCCACGACGCTGAGCATGATGCCCTTGCCGAAGAACTGCTGGCCGCCGGCAAAAAGTCGAACGACACTGCATGGCGCATGCCGATCGAGGACAGTTATCAGGAACAGCTCAAGTCCAACTTTGCCGATATCGCCAATATCGGCGGGCCTCCGGGCGGCAGCATCACGGCTGCATGTTTTCTGGAACGGTTCACGAGAAAATATACGTGGGCGCATCTTGATATCGCCGGCACCGCATGGAAAAGCGGCCCGGCAAAAGGCGCGACCGGCCGGCCCGTGCCATTACTGACCACGTTCCTGATCGATCGAGCCGCGCCTTCGCGCAAATAGTCTTTTGCAGAGTCACACCGGCAACCGATGCATCGGTTGCCGGTGTGAGATTACGATTGCGTCGTTCAATCCGCTTGTCTTCCATTTTTTGCCGACCCGACCGAGATCGATCGCGCCCGCTCCGCTGATGTCCTCCTGAAGCGCGCTCCACATTCCAAATCCGTTACCGAATGATCTGAATCTGCCATGCCCGGATTGACGGGCTGCGCAAGACCCCGCTGCGCTTCTCCTTTGCCGATGCGCCTGTGGCGCATGCCCGGCTTCCGATATTTCGAACAATCGAATACATCGGCCTTGCCATAGGTAATTTCAATTCATCACCTAATATTTTATTTACTAATATACTGTTTTTATATATAATGTATTCACCTTAATCAATCCATGTCCTGATGAGCGCTTCAGATCTCAACGTTGAACAAATGCGCGATGCCGCCGGTCGAGCCACCGCGATGCTGCGTGTGCTGGCAAACGAAGATCGCCTCTTGCTGCTGTGCCAACTTGCACAGGGGGAGTCTTGCGTCAGTGACCTGGAAGAGGTGCTCGGAATTCGCCAGCCCACGTTGTCGCAGCAATTGAGCATCCTGCGCACCGAAGAAGTTGTGTCCACAAGACGAGAGGGCAAAAAAATCTTTTATCGGGTCAGCGATCCACGCGCGGTTTCCGTGCTCGCAACGCTGTATGGCTTGTACTGCCCGATTTCGGCGCCAACGGGATCGGCATCATGATGATGAATTCCGGCTTTTTCATGGCTGCCGCAAGCTTGCTTCAAATGAAAACATCTGTTTCAACCTGGATATTGAAAAGGGAAAACCAATGAAAAAGAATGTGGGCGGCATCGACCGTGCGATGCGCATTACTGCGGGTCTTATCATCCTGAGCCTGTTTTTTGTATTAGGCGAAAGCTATCGCTGGTGGGCGTTGGCAGGTGCGATTCCGTTATTGACCGGCTTGACGGGATGGTGTCCCGCGTACCTCCCTTTTGGTTTTCGTACCTGCAAGACACGGAGAGGATGATGGAAAATCGCAATAGGCGCCCTTTTTCTAACCGGGTTATTTGCTCGGATGAGCGGGTTCCGCGCGTCGGCTTCCCGGCCGCGGCGGCATTGTTTGCCGCAGCTTTGCTCTGGGCCATGCCGGCGCACGTGCGCGCAGACGAAGCGGCGCATGCCGCGGCATATGTGGTTGCCTATCGCGATGTTCCCGACGTCATCAGTGCGGAAGGTGTGGTCGAAGCCGTCCGCCAATCGACGTTGGCTGCGCAAATAGCGGGGCAAATCGTCGAACTCAGGATCAAGGTAGGCGATAGCGTGAAAGCCGGCCAGGTTCTGGTTCGCATCGATCCGCGCACCGCGGAGCAGGCGGTGTCCGGCAGCCTGAGCCAGCTCGCCGAAGCGCAGGCGGCACTCGCCAATGCGTTGCGCAGCTATGAGCGCAGCAAGCAGTTGTATGCGCAAAAATTCATCAGCAAGGCCGCACTCGATCAAGCTGAAGTCGACTTCCAAGCTGCGCAGGCGCGGGTCGGTGCATTGCAAGCCAGCGCAGGACAAGCATCCACCGCCAGGACGTTCGCCACCATCACTGCGCCCTACTCCGGCGTGGTCGCCGCCACGCCGATCGAAGTCGGCGATATGGCGACGCCCGGACGTCCGCTGGTTACCGTGTTCGATCCCGCCAACATGCGTGTCATCGCCACCCTGTCGCAGTCCAGCCTGCGTGAAGTGAATCTGCAGACGCCGGTCCAGGTCGAGGTGCCTGCGGCCAAGACACGCGTGACCGCAAAGCAGGTCACGCTGGTGCCGCTGGCCGACAGCCGCACCCATACCGCCACGCTACGGCTTGAACTGGGCGACGCCGCCGGCCTGTTGCCCGGTCAGTTCGCGCGTACCTATTTCACTACCGGCGTGGCGCGCAAGCTGGTCATTCCAGAGCATGCGGTGCTGCGGCGCAGTGAAGTAACGGCGGCCTATGTGCTGGGGACCGGCGCACAACCGCAATTGCGGCAAATTCGCATCGGAGAGGCATCAGTCGATGGTTTCGTCGAAGTGCTGGCCGGCTTGCGCGAAGGCGAGCGCATTGCGCGGGAACCCGTCAAGGCGGGGCTTGCAATGGCCGATCGCACAATGCCGGTAAAAAAATAACCGGGCTGATTTACGAAATACATTTTGAAACCGCTCAATTTTTTGAAGCGCAAGGATAACCAAGAACATGGGCATTGCCGGTCGTCTCGCAAAATTCTTTCTCCACTCGCAACTGACGCCGTTGATTGCGCTGGTGGCAATGCTGCTCGGCCTGTTCGCCGTGCTGGTGACGCCGCGCGAGGAAGAACCGCAGATCAACGTCACGATGGCAAATGTGATGATCCCGTTTCCCGGCGCATCGGCGAAAGATGTGGAAACCATGGTGGCGATTCCAGCCGAACAGGTGATCTCGCAAATCCAGGACCTGGAGCATGTGTATTCGGTCTCCAAACCGGGCATGGCAGTCATTACCGCGCAGTTCAAGGTAGGCGTGCCTCGCACTGAAGCGCTGGTGCGGCTGTACGACACAGTCAACTCCAACCGCGACTGGCTGCCCCGTGAACTGAACGTGGGCGAACCGTTGATCAAACCCAAGGGTATCGACGACGTGCCGGTCGTATCGCTCACGCTGTGGACCAGGGACAGCGAGCGCGGCGCATATGAACTTGAGCGCGTCGCGCATGCGATGGAAACCGAGTTGAAGCGGGTGCCGGGCACGCGCGAAGTAACCACACTGGGCGGCCCCGGACGCCTGGTGCGGGTGCTGCTGGATATCGACAAGCTCAATGCCCATCACCTTGCGATCAACGACATTCGCCAGGCGCTGCTGGGCGTCAACGCGGCATTGCCGGCCGGCCAGCTCGCCGCCGACAATGCCACGGTGGAAGTCCAGACCGGCAACTTTCTGGCGAATGCGAAGGAAGTGGGGCAACTGGTGGTCGGCGTGAGCGACGGCAATCCGGTCAGCCTGTCCGATGTGGCGCGCATCGTCGACGGTCCGGCGCAACCGTCGAAATATGTATGGTTCGGCATCGGCAAGGCGGCAGCCACGCAAGCTACTCCGGTCGGCAGCGAATTTCCGGCAGTGACAGTCTCGATCACAAAAAAACCCGGAGAAAACGCAGTGCAGGTCGCGGAACAGATCATCCGCCGCGTCGATGAGCTGCATAACACCATCGTGCCGGCCGGCGTGGAAGTCAGCGTGACCCGTAACTATGGCGAAACCGCCAATGACAAGGCAATGACGCTCATTAAAAAACTGATTTTTGCAACGTCCGCGGTGGTGGTGCTGGTATTTTTTGCATTGGGCATGCGCGAGGCGGCCATTGTCGGCATCGCGGTGATCCTGACGCTGGCGGCGACCCTGTTCGCGTCGTGGGCCTGGGGCTTCACGCTGAACCGGGTCAGCCTGTTCGCACTGATTTTCTCAATCGGCATCCTGGTCGACGATGCGATTGTCGTCGTGGAGAATATTCACCGCCATCGCGAACTGTATCCCGGAAAATCGCTGGCCGAGATCATTCCGGCGGCGGTCGATGAAGTCGGCGGCCCCACCATCCTCGCCACGTTTACCGTGATCGCGGCGCTGCTGCCGATGGCATTCGTCTCCGGCTTGATGGGTCCGTACATGAGCCCGATTCCGATCAATGCCAGCATGGGCATGGTGATCTCGCTGGTGATCGCGTTTACCGTCACGCCTTGGCTGGCGCACCGGCTGTCCAAGGCGCACGCAGGCAACGCTGCGCATGCATCGCACACAGACAGCAGACAACATCGCTGGTTCAGCAAGCTGCTGCTGCCGTTTCTCGCGCATGAAAAATCCAAACGCAACCGACGCCTGCTGTGGGGCGGCGTATTGGCCGCGATCCTGATATCGGTCAGCCTGGCCGCGGTGCAACTGGTGGTATTAAAGATGCTGCCGTTCGATAACAAGTCGGAATTCCAGGTGGTGGTCGACATGCCGGTCGGCACACCGGTAGAAAATACGGCGGCAGCGCTGCAGGAAATGGGCGCCTATCTGGCAACGGTCGATGAAGTCATCGATTTCCAGGCGTATGCCGGCACCGCGGCGCCGATCAATTTCAATGGACTGGTGCGTCAGTATTATCTGCGCCAGGCGCCGGAATTCGGCGATCTGCAGGTCAACCTGATGCACCAGCACGATCGCTCGCGCCAGAGCCACCAGATTGCAGGCGCGGTGCGCAGCCCGCTGGAAAAAATCGCGGCGCGGCATGGCGCCGAAGTCAAGGTGGTCGAAGTGCCGCCGGGACCGCCGGTGCTGTCGCCGCTGGTCGCCGAGATATATGGTCCGGATGAAGCGGGCCGGCACGCCTTGGCCAAGCAGGTGCGGCAGGCGTTTTCCGAGACTGCCGACATCATCGGCATCGACGATTCGATCGAGGACAATGCGCAAAAAATAGTGCTGCGAGTGGATCAGCGCAAGGCGGCATTGCTCGGCATTCCCGCGTCCGACGTGGTGCAGGCGATGCGGGTGGCAATCGATGGCGAGGACATCACCTCGTTGCATGACGGGCAATCGAAATACAGCGTCCCGGTGCGGCTCAACCTGCCCCCCGAAAAACAGGCGTGGCTGAACACGCTGCTGGCGATGACCGTGAAATCCGGTACCGGCGATAACGTCCCGCTATCCGAACTGGTCAATGTGCAAGAGACCACGCGCGAGAAAACGATTCATCGCAAGGACTTGCTGCCGGTGACTTACGTGATCGGCGACATGGCCGGCAAACTCGACAGCCCGCTGTACGGCATGTTCGCCGCGCGCGGCAAGCTGGCCGGTCTGGCCGCCGCGCAGGACGCGCCGCTGGGCGAATACTTTATCAACCAGCCATCCGATCCGTATCGCCAGTTCGCGATCAAATGGGATGGCGAGTGGCAGATCACCTATGAAACCTTCCGTGATATGGGACTGGCTTATGCGGTCGGCCTGGTGCTGGTGTACATCCTGGTGGTCGCGCAATTCGGCTCGTATCTGACACCGCTGATCATCATGGCGCCGATTCCACTGACCATCATCGGCGTGATGCCCGGCCATGCGCTGCTGGGCGCGCAATACACGGCAACATCGATGATCGGCATGATCGCACTGGCCGGCATCATCGTGCGCAATTCAATCCTGCTGGTCGATTTCATCAACATGCAGGTCTCGCAAGGTGTCCCGTTCATCGAGGCAGTGGTCCATGCGGCGTCGGCACGCGCCAAGCCGATCGTACTGACCGGACTGGCGGCGATCATCGGGGCGTTCTTCATTCTGGATGACCCGATCTTCAATGGGCTGGCGATTTCGCTGATATTCGGCATTTTCGTCTCCACCCTGCTGACGCTGGTGGTGATCCCGGTGTTGTACTACGCAGTGAATCGAAACAAGTTTTCTTGACGTTGTTTTATTTTTAGAAAGGAATCGCAATGGACACCAATCGCATGGTCCGCATGTTCGCGGGTATTTTCATTCTTCTTTCGCTGGCGCTGGGCGTGCCCGAGAGTCCGCTCTTCTTCAGCAAGTACTTCCTGTGGTTCACGGTTTTTGTCGGCGCCAATCTTTTGCAAAGCAGCTTCACCCGGTTCTGCCCGCTTGAAATCATATTGAAGAAACTGGGTGTGCGCGAAAGTTGCGCACCGAAACAACATGGCTGAAACGATCAGCGTGACCGTCACGCAAAAGGAAAACTACCAGTTCCTGGTGGACTTCGGCGCCGCAATGCCTGACCTGATAGCCGACGAGCCGGTGCCGCTCGGCAAGGGTGAAGGCCCGGCGCCGACCCATATGCTCGCGGCGGCAGTGGCGAACTGCCTGTCGGCAAGCCTGCTGTTCTCGTTGAAGAAATTCAAGCAGGATGCAGGCGGCATCACGACGACAGCGACATGCGTCGTCGATCGCAATGCAGATAATCGACTGCGCGTCGTGCAGATCGATGTAGCGATTCAGCTTGGAAAGGATGCCGCGGATTTCGAACATCTTGATCGGGCACTCGGGCAGTTCGAAGGCTTTTGCACGGTCACACAAAGCGTGCAGGCCGGGATTCCGGTGACGATCGCGGTTACGGACGGCAAAGGTGTTCGGCTGGAGTAGCCGATCGGATATGCGACGACCGGCCCACTTGTTCCTTGCCAACAGCCGGCATACTCATCGGCAAAGCTCTGCTCAGTCTCTACATTTTCGTCCGCTGCCGCTTTATCGAGCGTCAGTCGATGATCGGCGATCTCGTCGGGAGATACGCCTCGGCGACGTGATCGCGGACGGCATCAGCCTGTTTCAATCCGCGCTCGACAATTATCTCAGCCGGGCACTGGCCGACTTTCATCTCCGCAGTGTATGAAACAACCGACCATTTGCAGCCTGTTTTGCGGGCGTTCAGCACTTCTGGATTGATTAGATATTGCATAAAATATCAACCAACAGAACATATTTAAAACCAAATCTAATCACCGCCCTTGCATTTGATTAGATTTTGCGATATTTTTCAACCATGGCGCTAAATACACGGCATTCTCTAATCAAGAATCTCCAGGCAACCATGCCCCGAGGGAGTCCGTTCGATCTTGCCATGCTCACAGAACACGGGGTATCTGCCCAACTCGCGGCGAAATACGCCGAGGGTAGCTGGCTCGTCCGGTTGGCACAGGGTGTCTATGCTTTTCCGGGCGACACCCTGGACGCGCATGGCGCGATAAAATTCTTGCAAACCCGCGTTCCCGGTCTGCATGTCGCGGGCAAAACTGCCCTGTCGCTGCAAGGCGTGCGCCACAATCTTTCCCCTCGGGACAAGCTCGTGCTGTGGGGCGATGTGCGATATACGCTGCCGGACTGGTTCGTATCGCGTTTCCCGGCGCGTTACGTCCATGCGCGGCTGTTCGATTGGCAAGACCTCTTCCCCGCCGCCAAAAGCCTGACGACGCCGCCGGGCGTCACCGACGGCCTGCACGTCTCCGTTCCGGAACGCGCGATTCTCGAATGTTTGTATGAAGTCGGCACCCATCAAGGCGTCGAAGAAGCGCACAACATCTTCTCCGGCCTGCGCAACCTGCGCAAGGATGTGCTGGGCAAGCTGCTGGCCAGTTGCACCAGCGTGAAGACGGTCCGCCTGTTTCTCACCTGGAGCCGCGAAACCGGCGTGATCGACGCCGATAGCCTGCGCAGCCAATACCATATCCCTGTCGGCAGCGACAAACGCTGGATGACCCGTCTGAAGGACGGAACCCTACTCACCTTGAAACCTTGATGGATAACATTTACGCACAAACGGTGCGGCTGCTGCTGATGGCGGCGCCGGACGTTTTCGCGAACCAGATTTTTGCGATGAAGGGCGGCACGGCCATCAACCTGTTCGTCCAGGACATGCCGCGCTTGTCGGTCGACATCGACGTCGTCTACTTGCCCTGGGTCACGCCGCGCGACGAAGCATTGCAAGCCATCGCCGATGAACTCGATGCCATCGCGCAGCGGCTCGACAAACTCGGCTTGAAAAGCCGGGCAATCGCCAGTAAAGGGATGGGTGACACGAAACTGATCGTGGAAGACGACGAGAACCAAGTGAAGATCGAGGTCAACGTCGTGTTTCGCGGAACGGTCATGCCGATCGAACGACGAGCGCTCTGCGCCAGCACAGCCGAGATGTTCAGCGCCGAGCTGGAATTGCCAATTCTCACACCCGATGAACTCTATGGCAGCAAGCTGGTGGCGGCGATGGACAGGCAACATCCGCGCGATCTGTTCGACGTGTGGAATTTGTATCGATCCGGCAGCCTCTCAGCCGATACGATTGAGTGTTTCGTTACCTATCTTGCCGGCCACAACCGGCCGACGCATGAAGTCCTTTTCTGCAACAAGAAAGACATCGCGGACGAATACCAGAATGGTTTTGTCGGCATGACGACAGGAGAATCGGTTCCGCTTGAAACGCTGCTCGAAACACGCGCACGGATGTGTGCGGATCTGCCGAAGATGTTGACTGACAAGCACCGGCATTTCCTCGCCGGTCTCGCCCATGCCCAACCCGATTGGAGTTTGCTGAAATGTCCTCACGCCGGCGATTTGCCTGCGCTGCGGTGGAAGCTGTCCAATCTACAGACTTTCAGCAAATCCAGGCCAGCCGATTTTCAAAAGCAGGCAAAAGAACTTGAGCTCAAATTGAGCTGAAAAACCATTCCTGGGATGGCATCGACGCCTACAACGCGGCGTGCAGCCAGCTCAAGGGAGCTGCCTTCCAGAAAGCCAGCGCCCGACGATTATGTCGGGCGATACACGACGCTGCGCGAGACGTTGCTGTCTTCGCCGACGTTTCAATCCACGCCCGACAATTATGTCGGGCGATACCCCGCCGAAAAACGCGGCTGTCTGCCCGATCACACGTTTCAATCCACGCCCGACAATTATGTCGGGCGATACTGTTCCCTTGGCCGAGGTTGAGCAAACCTTGCAGGTTTCAATCCACGCCCGACAATTATGTCGGGCGATACTTCCGGTGTGGCTGCGATTCCTGCCGACTTCGTTGTTTCAATCCACGCCCGACAATTATGTCGGGCGATACGTTCCAGCGATCTCCGCGCCGACCTTCCCTGCTTGGTTTCAATCCACGCCCGACAATTATGTCGGGCGATACGTGCCAAGCGCCTTGCCATAAACATAGATTTCTTCGTTTCAATCCACGCCCGACAATTATGTCGGGCGATACAGAGCGACATCGTTTGTTGATACCGTTCCAGCGCGTTTCAATCCACGCCCGACAATTATGTCGGGCGATACATGCTGCCCGCCATGGATTGCGCAATTTTTTCCAGTTTCAATCCACGCCCGACAATTATGTCGGGCGATACCCGCAACCGGGACGTTCTGGGGCTTCGATATTCTCGTTTCAATCCACGCCCGACAATTATGTCGGGCGATACGATTGGATGGCTTCTTTCCGGTTGCGCGTTTTCGGTTTCAATCCACGCCCGACAATTATGTCGGGCGATACTCAGACCATCGGCATTCACGGTATGGGCAGAGAAGTTTCAATCCACGCCCGACAATTATGTCGGGCGATACAACAGTCTTGCCGACTGTCCGAGCCCATCCTTCAGGTTTCAATCCACGCCCGACAATTATGTCGGGCGATACCCCTTCCGTCCTCGGCGTCCACTGCGCACTTTAGGGTTTCAATCCACGCCCGACAATTATGTCGGGCGATACCTCGCCTGCATCGCGCATTGACCAATAAGCAGCTAATGTTTCAATCCACGCCCGACAATTATGTCGGGCGATACTCTGCCCGTTGAATCCTTGCTCGACCGTCAGAGGGTTTCAATCCACGCCCGACAATTATGTCGGGCGATACCTTTTTTCTCCCGTTTCAGCAAGGCCAGACCATTGCGGTTTCAATCCACGCCCGACAATTATGTCGGGCGATACGTTCACGCCAGCGGTGCGCGCGGTTGCGCTGGCCGGTTTCAATCCACGCCCGACAATTATGTCGGGCGATACCTACAGGAGCGCAGCAATCAGGAAAGGAAGCGTGATGTTTCAATCCACGCCCGACAATTATGTCGGGCGATACCCAGTCACGGAAACATCTGTCCCTGAGTACAAGGTGTTTCAATCCACGCCCGACAATTATGTCGGGCGATACCGCCGGAAGAAGTAACGCTGGACTATGGATGAGAGAGTTTCAATCCACGCCCGACAATTATGTCGGGCGATACGACAAAGCGCGACGGGAGCAGGCGTTCTACAGAAGTTTCAATCCACGCCCGACAATTATGTCGGGCGATACTTTAGTATTTCTGCGCTCATTGTTGCCTCCAATTTGTTTCAATCCACGCCCGACAATTATGTCGGGCGATACCTTCGTTCGGCTGGCCGTTCTTTGCCCGCACGTTTGTTTCAATCCACGCCCGACAATTATGTCGGGCGATACAGTGGCTCAATCTCTGCCAGCAAGTCATTACTAAAGTTTCAATCCACGCCCGACAATTATGTCGGGCGATACGGTTGATCCCTCGGTATTGGTGCGCTGCTACATAGTTTCAATCCACGCCCGACAATTATGTCGGGCGATACTTCTCGCTCGGCAGTTGATACTTGTTCTGCGCGTTGTTTCAATCCACGCCCGACAATTATGTCGGGCGATACCTTGACCGTGCGCGTTGGACTCGGTACAGGCAACGAGGTTTCAATCCACGCCCGACAATTATGTCGGGCGATACACTGAAGCGCAACGCCTCCCGGATCTGATCCCGGTTTCAATCCACGCCCGACAATTATGTCGGGCGATACGCAGGACAAGTCGCTTTTCGGCGGCGGCAATACCAGTTTCAATCCACGCCCGACAATTATGTCGGGCGATACGGCAATCTTAACTATGCCTCGGAGGATAACTAAATGTTTCAATCCACGCCCGACAATTATGTCGGGCGATACAATCGCTCAACGGTTTTTCCAACCAGGTCGAGATGTGGGTTTCAATCCACGCCCGACAATTATGTCGGGCGATACGCGATCTGAGTGGAGGTGCCGCCGGAGATTTGCATGTTTCAATCCACGCCCGACAATTATGTCGGGCGATACTTATTTCGAAGCTCGATGCTTCGCACAGGGACATTGAGTTTCAATCCACGCCCGACAATTATGTCGGGCGATACTCCACTCACATAACATATGGTTACGTAAGAAGAATTCTGTAGATTCCCGCGAATCTATTCCCGCAAGCCGGAAATTGCGGCGCATGGATTTTGATATGGGGAATAAATCTATATTAATCATTAGCTTAGCGGTTGCGCGAAAGTCCCGCATTTTGACCGTTGATAGGGGTTCGCGCTCAAGCTATGAGCGGTCCATCGAAATCCACGGAGCGGAAGCAACCGTGTTGTTTGACCCTCATTTCCACCGGTTCGGTAATACGGTAAAAGCGCAGGTTATCCTTCGTCGCGTCGATTTCAGCGAGCAAGGTACGTTCCAGTTGTTCAAACTGCATTTCATTGACCGTACACTCAAAAACGGATTTCTGCACGCGCTGCCCGATACGCTCGCACGCTTTTGCCACCCGTCTCAGTCGTTTGCGACCGGCAGCGGTTTCGGTAGAAACATCATAGGTAACGATGATTAGCATAGTTTTCATCCAGGTCCGCCGTGCATCGGGCCGACAATAAAAATTCCTATTTTGCCAGGTAGGGCAAATAGCCTTCCATCTCGCCACGAATGGTACGTGCGATGAACCGTGCCTGAATGAAAGGAAGCAGGCCGATCGGAATTTTGTTTTCACTGAGCGGATGCGTGATCTCTTCCTGCTTGCGTTCCTGCCAGGCTGTGACGACTGCGCGACGGCCTTTATCGTTCAGCATGACAGCGCCGCCTTCGCGTTCGTCAAAATCGCCGGCATTGACCTGTCCACGGTTAATCAGGGTAAGCGCCAGCCGGTCGCAAGTGATTGAACGGAATTCTTCCTGCAAATCCAGCGCAAGCGCAGCGCGGCCCGGACGCACGGCGTGCAGAAAACCCAACTGCGCATCCAGACCGGCAGCTTCACAGGCCGAGCGGCAGTCATTCATGAGCATCGCGTAGAGGAAAGAAATCAGCGCGTTGAAACGATCCAGCGGCGGGCGGCGAGTGCGCCCGTTGAGCGCGAACGATGCGCGCAGCTGCGGTTTGACGATCAGATTGAGTGCAGCAAAATAACCGCGTGCCGCCTCCCCTTCCACGCCGCGCAGCTCATCCAGGTTAGTGGCAACGACCACGGCGCGCACCGACGCGGCAAGATTATCGGCTACGCGCGTAATGATTGCGGCCTCATCCGTGTTGGCAGCTTCGCGCGCGCCGCGCTGCAGGTTAGTCCGGCTGTTCTTGAGTTTTCCGGCCACCAAGGCGCGCGCGAGTTCCAGGCTGAAGGCGGGTTCGGACGCCACCCTGTGATGGGATTGGCGCAACAGGATGTTGCCGGAGACAGGGCCTTCGAGCCGCGCCTTGAAGCGGCCTGAATTATCCAGCAGCACCAGTGATTTTCCTTCATCCGCCAGCCGGTGCATGAGTGCGGGCGAAACCATGACATTACCGAAGCAGACCAGTCCGCCCAGATGATGCAGCGGTACCTGGAGTTTTTTCTCATGCTCGACGTCGATGCGCAAGGTGGCGTTCTCCAGATGCGCATAGGCATTCGGCGTCATCACATAGAGAGTGTTCTGGACAGTGTGCACCTTATGCCTCCGGGTCGAATAGACTGCGTCGTTGTTGGCGTTGCTTGCCCCGCTCCGCCAGCGCCTGCGGCTGGCAGATATTTTTCAGTGAACACTGATCGCAACGCGCATCGTTCACCGGCGGCGGCAGTTTTCCCGAAGATAGCATCGCGCGAATCGCATCGGCGGTGTCAATCACCAACTGCCTTAGTGCCGGGGTGATGAGAACTTCTCGCCGCCGATGGCTGCTGGCGTGGAAAATGGCCCCGCTTGACACGGTGCGACCGAGCATCTCTTCCAGACAAATCGCCTGCGCGGCGAGTTGAATATCGTCGTGCAGTTTCTGCCGTTTGGCACCATGCTTGAACTCAACCGGATACACCATGCCATCGAGGTGGAACTCAACCAGATCCGCCTTGCCGATCAGATTGTAACGATCGCTCCACACCGGCAGCGCACGCTCGACGCGCACACCCGACTTGATTTCATATCCCGGCGTATCGACCAGATGATGCACAGCCTGCCCGCGCGCCGTGTGGATGTTTTCCTCGAACGCCTGTTCCAGATGAATCAGCCCGCATTGGCGCGGACAGTAGATCCAGTGTTGCAGGGCGGAGAGTGCGACGGCTTCGTCTGCGGGGTTTGGCATTGGAAAATATTCGCGCTGTGTCGGGTTTTTAGCAGGGTTTATTCAATAACGTCACCCCTACCGGTAAGTCGGAGTCTTGAATCGTCACGTCATAATCCTGAAAGCTGCGCGGCACATCGACGCCCTCTTTTCGCTCTGCGCGTATGCGCTCGAACAAGCTGTGCGCCGGGGCATTACCCAGCTCCGATTCATGCTTGAACACATACAGTCCGCGTGTACTCATTTCACCACGTGCGGCAGAACGGTCATGCTCGAACATCTGGATCAGGGCCTGCCAGAATAATTCAAGATCGTCATCGGAAAAGCCGGTTTGCTTAGCGAGAAAGCTGGAGACAAAGCCGTGCGCCATATAGAGCCCGTAGGGGACAGTGTGCTTGCGGCCCATGGTGCGGTTGTCACCACCCTGCTTTTCGGCTTCTGCTTCGGTAGCAACCGCCATGCGCGTAATCGAGTGTTCCTGGGCGATGATCGGATCGACGGAACGCGCGAACGTAAGCTGCACCGGACCTCGCACTTGACCGCAGTTAATACCAGTTGACATGACGGCCCCGAAAGTCCTCACATCGAAAAAATTGTCACACATCCACTTGCGTGCAATATCCACGGCATCGCCACCCTTGCGTTTTTTGTCATCGCCCGCAAGCATGTCCTCACGCCCGATCCCGACATAAGCCCGTTTATGCTGATTATTGAGGACGGCCTTTTCTTTTACATAAATCTCATAGGGTGGCTGCTCGCCCTTCGCCATCCCGATAAAATTGCGCACCTTGCGCTTCAGGCAGACATCGGTCACCAAGCCGTGACCGGTCTCGGCATCCAGTCGCGGCAAATTGCCGGCATCGGGGTCGCCGTTAGGATTGCCGTCTTTCACGTCGAACAGCAGAACAAAATCATAGCGATTGGTCAGGCTCATTTGGATTCCTCTTGGTTGTTGGCGAGTTCTGTTTTGGTGAAGAAGGCTTGCCGTTGATGGTAGTAGCCCAAAGCAAATCGGCCTTGTTCAGGCAGAGCGAGATTGCGAGGGAAATCATCCAGTTCACCGATGATTTCGCCGATCAACCTTTCCATTTGCACGGCGCGACCTTTCTGCAGCTTGCCAAGATGATGGTTTTTCAAGCGCAACAGCGTTGTGAAAACGACGACCGGTGTGCTGGAAGCGGCACTGTAATAACGATCGCGGATAGTCGCATTGAGGCCAGGGCTGGCTTCTTCCTGAATTTTTTCAAGCGCCGCAAATAAGCGTCCCAAAAGATAGGCAGGATTGGCGTTGGTCTGATCGAGCATAGTCTGGAATTCCCTCTGTGGACGTGATGCGGTAAGGTTCGCGCGGCGAATTATCCGATTCAATGCAGCTTTGATGACGGCAGCGCGTGCATAAGTAGGTTTTTGTTCAGCCCGACTTCGTTGCACAGCCAGATTCAAGAACGGCGCCGGATAAGGCAAGCCTTGCAAAATAGCGCGCATGACTTCGCCTCCCATGTTTGGAGGAATGTTGTCGGCTTTGCCTTGCACGGCAAGCGAGGTCAGCAGTCGGAACAATGACAGATGTTCCGGGTCGTGCGGCGCCCGCGCAATCCGGATATCGTCGAAATGTTGTGCAATGCGCTGCGCCAACTCATTTGCGGGAGCGGTTTCCCAGAAACGGATCGCGATTCGCGCGGCGTTTGGGGCTAACCCCAGAATATGAAAGCGGGTACTTGATGTCCCTTGCGAAAACTTGCCGGACTGGGCTGCCTGATAGAGCACCTTCAACGCATCTGTTCCGCGATCCGGCTCGTCTTTCGGAGGATCGCCGAATAAATCGGGTAGCGCGGTTTCAAGATCGTGTGCTTCTTCTGCCCAGAATACGGTGGATGCATCGCCGATCTGGATGCGTTGACGTGAACCGCGCGCCAGCAAGTGATTGAGGGCCGTCGTGTAGGCAAAGACGGCTGGTTTTCCTAGCGGCGCGTTTGCCCCTTGCGCCTTGCCGTAAGAGCTAAAAGCGTCCAGATTGAACGAAACAATATTAGCCCCAGCGGTTTGCGCACCCCACACGCCTTTGATGGCCGTATGCAGACGTTCTATCGCGGCGGCCTTGCCGGTAACGAGACACGTGCCGTCAGCAATGGCATCATCTGCGATCAATGCGACTGCCGCCACAACGGCTGGGCGCTGGCAGACCAGTTCAACATCGCCGTGCAGTCGGAATGTCATGACCGGATTGATAAGCAGAACGTCAGGCCACACCGCCAGCGCTTCAAATTGCAAGACATCGAAGCCGTTGAAAAACGAGAGAATCGCTTGTATCCCGGCGTCGCTTAGGACATCCGGCGGCAAGCTCGCCAGTCGTGCGCGAAACGCCGCATGCTGCAGGGCGACGCGCTCCGGTTTGCCTTTAGTATCAACACCGAGTACATATTCAGTCGTGTCCCATAGCAAGTTCGCGGCAATCCCCGACGCTTTTTTCACGCCTTGCGGCACCAAAAACCCCTGTCCAACTTTTTTCTTTCCCTCTATCGTGCGCGTATCGGCCAAATTGACGAGTCGACCTTCAGCGTCAATTTCGATAACAAAGGGAATCTCTTTCTCTTCAAGGCCAAAAGCCGGCAATCGATCTCTTGGGTCGGATGAACGCTGCCGCCGTATGTAGTAGTCGTTAAGCGCTTGCAGGATCATCCGCGCACCTCGTCGCTATTCCACGCCGGCACATTAACCGCTCCATTTTCCAGTCGGGCGCGGAAAAATCGCGGAGTGGGGTCGCTTGGCTTGCTGAAATCCAGGTCATGCAGCATGAACCCAAGCTCGCGCGTTTCGGCAATTGGCATGGGTTCTGCCGCTAGATCCGTCACCAACCGGAAATGGGCGGCAAACTCGCGGCAGCCAAGATAGGGCTGATTGACGCATTGCCCGCGACTGGCGCGCCGTTCGAACATTTCGTAATATTTGTTGGCATTCGCTCCACGATCACGATCGGACAAAAACTCCAGATCCGCATGGACCCGATATGCCACGTCGCGCAGAAACAAGCCGGCGCGCTGCTGCCGCTCTTCTTCGATGTTAAGGCCAAGAATCACCGCACCGCCCTTCATCACGGTTTCGACGTTGCGGGTGGAAACCACGCTGCCGACTTCGTTGCGGCGCAGGTTGATCCAGCGGAGCGGCTTCAACACTTCGATTTTGTAGATATGCCAGCGAATGGCGGGCTTCCACAAGATAGCTTCGAAGCAGGCGCGGGCAGCCGATGGAGTCATCACGTCGTAGCTGACGCGTTCGACTTTCATTTCGGGACGGGTGAAACAGGCGAAATCGCCGGAGAGTTCAAGGCAATAGCGTTTCAAGGCAGATCCTTTCAGACGATGAGCGCCGAGGCAGAAGGTATAAGCCCGTCGATGATAAGCCCCAATTGATCGTGATACAGCAAATCATTTGCCTGGACAAACAATCCTGGCATGATTTCCTCTAGGTCGCTCTGTGCAAGAAGCCGCAGCGCATCGCGACGCGGGATAGTGACTGTATAACGTTGAAGTTTGCGCATCAGCCAGCGATCCGGGCCGTCTTTTTTAAGTGTATTCAGCCATTTCTCAATTTTCTCGTCATCGCCATTCAGTCCGTGATAACGGACGATAACGGACGCGCTGTCTTCGTCTTGCATCAATTTGAATTTTTCGGCGGCGGTGCGAAAGTTGACGGCGAGTGTTTGTCCATCGACCTTGAGCAATTCACAGATTCCCTGTGCGTCGAGATCGCAGGCGTGGTAGAGCTTTTCGAAATACCCGGAAAACAAGGCGCGCTCGAGCGGCTTCCCGGCATGTCCATGCAACACGCTGCGACAGGCATCTTCGGCCTTGCGCAACTGGCCGGGCGGCGCGGGTTGCGGCGGAATGAACACGACGACTTCACCCTGCGCGAGTCTGCCCTCCCGGTTGCAACGCCCTGCGGCTTGCGCGAGCGAATCGAGTCCAGCCAACGCACGATACACCACCGGAAAATCCAGATCGACACCGGCCTCGACCAACTGCGTGCTGACCACGCAAGTAGGCACTCCGGCCTGGAGGCGAGTTTTTATTTGCCCAATGATTTGCGAGCGATGTTCGCCGCACATCAGTGCGGACAGGTGCAAGCTTCCTTCGGGCATGCGTTGCCACAGTTCGCGAGCGTCCTTGCGGCGATTGACGATGGCAAGTACGGACTCATGTTCGCTGATTTCTCCTGCCAATGCATCCCAACTTACCGGCTTATTCCAGTCTGCGGGCAAACGCACGTTGACCCGATCCAAAGCCAGGTACAGGGCGTCCGGGTCGCTCATGATTTCGCGCACGTTATTGAGTCCACGCATGTTGTTCTTGGCATCAAAGTATTCGCGCGTGCTGAGTGCCGGTTGGGTGGCGGTGGAGAGCACCACGGTGACGCCATAATGTTTGGTCAGCAAGTTGAGCACATCCAGAATCGGCTGCAGAAATTCCGGCGGCAACAGTTGTGCTTCGTCCAGCACGACAACAGCGTCTGCGATGTTGTGCAGCTTGCGGCAGCGTGATGTTTTGGCTGCAAACAGGGATTCGAAAAATTGTACGTTGGTGGTAACGATTACCGGCGCATCCCAGTTTTCACAGGCCAGATGGCTCTTGTGATTTTCCTTTGCCGGATCTGCTTCGGCATTGCTGTGATGCTCGATCACCGCATCTCCGAAGATCGAACGAAAAATGTCGGCGGTCTGCTCGATGATGCTGGTATAGGGAATAACATAGATGATGCGCCGCTTGCCGTAACGTTTGGCGTGTTCAAGCGCGAAGGCAAGGCTGGACAGTGTTTTCCCTCCACCGGTTGGGACGGTCAGCGAGAACAGGCCAGGCGCGTCCTGCGCTTTCTCGCGACACTGCCGCAAGATGTCGGCGCGCAGCAGATTAACCGGTGTGGCATCGGCCGTGATGGTTTTACTGACCATGAACCGATCGAACTGTTCCAGCAGGGTTTGGATACTCGGCCAGCCGCTACGTTGCGCCGACTTGTCCGCATCCATATATGCTTCGGTGTCAAGACGATCAGCATCGATCAAGCACGAGAACAGCATCCGCACCCACAACGCAAAACCATCTTTGCCACCGGGAATGGTACGTAAATCCGGAATGAACGCGCCGTGATCGAGAATGTCGGACGGAGGATGTTCTGCCATCGCTTCGTTAAATTCTTCGCGGCTGTCCTGTTTCTGAAGCCGGTATTCGAGGTTCGAATTCTCGGAGTTCCAGTCGTAGAGCCCCGCATGATGTCCCGCAATGAGATAAGCCAGTATGCGGCCAGCTTCGCCAAAGCCTGCCTTCTTGAACGTGTCGCAAGCTAATATCGCGCCGGCAGTAGAGTGCGGCGCTTTGCCAGCCTCCCCCTTGATATGGGCATCCGCCTCGTATCCGCTAACCGTGCGGATGTAATGCTGGAAACGTGGCCGGTACTTGCCCAAGTCATGCCACAAACCCGCAAGATGCGCCCAATCGGAACCGTTGAAATACCTGGCATGTACCGACGCCAAAGCCGCTACCGCCCGCAGGTGCTCAACGAGGTCATGCGGATCTCTCCAAACTCCAGCTGCATTCTTTGCAGCGTGGGCAATGAGACGGTGGTCACTCATGGGGTGACCTTTTTGATGATGGCAAGCTCATTGTTGTTTTCAATGTGGCCCGTCTTTATGCATCTCATTGAACCGCTCCTTCTCGTTACCGCCGGTTTGATAAAGCCCGTTCATCCTATCCTGATCCAACGCAGCTCGCCTGGCTGCCAGTGATGCAACGACATCGGAGCGCCGCCTGCTGCGGCAAGCGGGGTGAATACAAATGCTGAAACAACCCGTTGCATCTCTTCGATTGGAATCGGCTCAAGACCATTCTTGCGAATAAAGGCGTTCCATAGCCGATAGACTGCTGTCTCCGGTGCGAACTGCTCCGTCAAAAGAAACGGCAAGATTTCTGGAACCGTTGTTTCCCTTCGCGCGAAGGTTGCGCGAATCGCGTCGGCAAGCAACTTCAGTTCGAAGACCGAATGCTTTGCCATCACCCAAAGATCGAAAAAATCCTTCATACGTGAATTCGTTTCACCGAGCATGACCATCGCTTGCAGCTTCTCGGCGATCACGGTCTCCGGACGGTACGCGCGCAGCAACGGTGCGGGCATATCGAGCAGCGCCGGATAGGCAACCTGTTCCGGCGCGGGGATGACAGCGTCGCCAAAACCAATATCCACCTGCAACGATAGCCGCGCCTGCGCCAGCCGTGCCCCAAGCAAAATACGAACTCCACGATAGCCGGCCTCTTTCCGAATTTCGCTGGCGCGCACCGATGCAGGATCGAATATGAGGCCATCGTCATTCTCAATGGAGACAATCGCGCGAAAAACCGTCTCCAGTTCGGGAATATCGTTCGGACCGAAGCCCAACAGATCGACATCCCGGGTGGGCCTGTGCGGAACGTCGTACCAAAGATTGAAAAGCAGTGCGCCCTTCAGCAGAAAACGATCGTTATAACGCGATCGACTCAACCGGTATAGCAGACGCTCCAAGCCGTAACGCGTAAACATAAGTCCGATATCTTCCTTGCGCTCGCGCGCCAGGTTGGTCAGTCTGGCACGCACCGATGCGGCAAGATTTCCGCTCATGTGCTGGCCTCCAGGTAAGGTCTGATTACGTTCGCGACACGGCAGATGCGCGCGAACCGCATGATCTCGTCGCGCGTCGCCTTGCGACTGGAGAGCGCTTCGCGTAGCGCCTCGAGCGCCACATCGAGGCCGATCTTGAAGCGGAACTTGAAGCAGTCCGCCACTGTTTTCGCAACCGAATACACCGGTACGTCGACGCCGTCGATCATGTGATGCTCAATACCTTCGGTCAGCGCCGTGCCGGAAAAACGGACGATGCGAACGCTGGTCGCATCAATCTGCGGCGCCCGGTCCTTATGGCCGATCGCCAGCCAGACCTCGAACGGTGCTTGCGTCGTGATGTCATGAAAGCGCAGCGCGGATATCAGGCAAACCACGCCTTTGCGAGCTTGTGCGCGTGCTTCTGCCAGACTGCGGTGCTCAGAAACGTCATCCTGAGCCTTGACGTACAGTCCGCGGCCGATCCGCACCAGCTTTCCAGCGCGAACGAGCCTGGTAAGTTGGGTTGAATTGATGCCATGAACGCGCGCCTGAGCAGCGGTCAGCACAGACGATGGCTTAGATTGGACGGGAATTCGCATGCAGGCAGTATGTTTTAAATTGTCGGCACTTGTCAATATATGCCGACGAATTCAAACATACGATTGTTTTGCGCAGATACTATCCACAGTGATAACTTGACAGGGGTTTCCTGGAACGATCAAGATCGTCATTTCTGGAAAAAGCTGCTTAAACCAACATGGAAATCAGTAACTGGCCGGATAACCGGAAATTACAAACTCCCCTGAACTCCGTATAGATAAACGATTTAGCCAAAATATGAAACTCGCCACCTGGAACGTCAATTCACTGAAAGTCCGCCTGACGCAAGTATTGCAGTGGCTGGCTGACAACCCGGTCGATGTGCTGTGCCTTCAGGAAACCAAGACCACCGATGACAAATTCCCCATCGCTGTCTTCGAGGAACTCGGCTTTCACATTGCTTTTTCAGGTCAAAAAACCTATAACGGGGTCGCGATTATTTCGAAGCATCCGATTACCGATGTGGTCAAGAACAATCCGCTGTTCCCGGACGAACAGCAGCGGATCATTTCCGGCACGATCAACGATGTGCGCGTGATATGCGCTTACGTACCGAATGGCCAGTCGGTCGATTCGGACAAATATCAGTACAAGTTGAAATGGTTGGAAGGGCTGCACGAATGGCTTGCGGCAGAACTGAAAACCCATCCCAAGCTCGCCATTCTCGGCGATTACAACATTGCGCCGGCGGACTGCGACGTGCACGATCCGGTCGTGTGGCAGGGCCAGGTATTGGTATCGGATCGTGAACGCGAGGCGTTCCAGAAGCTGGGCGCATTAAACCTGGTCGATGCATTCCGCCTGTTCGACCAGGCGGACAAGACGTTCAGCTGGTGGGATTACCGTCAAATGGCATTTCGCCGCAACATGGGATTGCGGATCGACCACATTCTGTTGTCGGCGCCGCTGGCCGCACGCTGCAGCGCCTGCGTGATCGACAAAGTTCCACGCAAGTGGGAGCAACCGTCCGACCACACGCCGGTGATTGCGACAATCGATTAAACGGCTCACAGGTAAACCCTGAATCCAAATCATCGCCTTTTCCGTATATATCCAGGAGGGTAATACTCACCTCATACTGGCAATTTCGTTACAAATTGATTAAAACCATGTTGTAAGTAAATCGATTGGGCAACGACCAATGCCGGTTGGTCAACTATTTATATTTTGCATAAGGGCTGAAATCAAGCCCATCGGAGCCATCATGAATCGTCGTCAAATACTGAGCAACCTGGCCCGCCTATCCGTGGCCATTACCCTATTACCTCTTGCAAAGATCTCACTTGCCGTGACTGCACTGAAGAAATCGAAAGCCGAATGGCGTAAGTTGCTTCCGCAACAAAGCTACGCCGTATTGTTCGAAGACGGCACCGAACCGCCCGGCAGCAGCCCGCTGAACAATGAAAAGCGTGCCGGCACATATATCTGTGCCGCCTGCTTTCTTCCTTTGTTCAGCAGCGACAAGAAATATGAAAGCGGCACCGGCTGGCCTAGCTTCTTCGACGTGCTGCCCGGCGCAGTCGGAAAAAAACGTGATTTCAAGATTATTCTGCCGCGCACCGAATATCATTGCGCGCGGTGCGACGGCCATCAGGGCCATGTATTTGACGACGGTCCGAAACCGACCGGTTTGCGTTATTGCAATAACGGAGTCGCGCTGCAATTCGTGCCGGCCACTGAAAAATTACCGGAGTTGCGGACATGAAATCACCATTGAAGACATTACTGATTCTGGCATCGCTGTTTATCGGCGGCCATGCGATGGCGCAACAACGACCGAGCACGGCGGGCACCCCTGCGCAAACGGCGACCGCGATTTTTGCCGGCGGCTGTTTCTGGTGCATGGAAGCGGATTTTGAAAAACTGCCGGGCATATTGGCCGCCGAATCCGGCTACATAGGCGGCCAGACCGCCAACCCGACATATGAACAGGTAAGCGCAGGCCGCACCGGCCATACCGAAGCGGTGCGCATCATTTACGATCCCGCCAAAGTCAGCTTTTCGGCAATGCTCGATCATTTCTGGAAAAACATCGATCCGACGGTAAAAAACCGTCAATTCTGCGATGCCGGCAGTCAATATCGCAGCGCGCTGTTCTATCAGAACGACGCGGAAAAAAATGCGATGGAAGCGAGCAAGGCGGCTATCTTGAAAGCAGGCCGGGTCAAGGAAATCCATACCGAAATCGCGCCGGCGACGCAGTTCTATTCGGCGGAGGAATATCATCAGGACTATTACAAAAAGAATCCCGTGCGTTACAAGTTCTACCGGACCAGTTGCGGACGCGATCAGCGCCTTGCGGAAATCTGGGGAAAGAAAAATTGATTTATTGCGAGGCAATCGCGCGACTCCAGGAAAGCCGCGCGTAATTTTGTCTGCCGTATTTTAGTGGCAGTCCGGCACGTTCTGATCGAGATACACCTCGAACGCAATATTGCGGGCCATTTTTTCGGTCAATTGCGTCAAATAGCCGGTAGCGAACCATTCGTCCGCAACACGATTCAGCAATCTTGCGGTCTGCGTATCTTTTGCAGGCACCGTAAACACCAGCGGCGAAACCGGGCCGATCGGAAGCCGGGCTGAAAATTTTTTCCATTCCGGCAGCTTGATCAACTGCGCCAGCACCGCACTATCATGTACCGCGGCATCGCACCCGCCTATCCGCAACGCCAGTAATGCGTCCGCAGGCGCCCTGAAAATTACTTCAGTCGCGCCGTACTTTTCGGCAATCGTGCCGGCGTACCGGCCATCTCCGGACACGCAGACTTTACGTCCTTTTAATTGCTCCCATGTCTTGATGTCGGTATCGCTACGCATGATCGCCATTGGTCCGGACGAGTAACCCGTTGGTACGATCACAACCGATTTGCGCAATGGATCGGCATCGGGAATCGCCGCCAATGCGATGTCCGCCTTTCGCGATGCGAGCGCTTTGGCTGCTTCTTTGGCTGGCACGGGAACAGTATTCAGCTTGAGCTTCATGCTCCCGGAAACCGCCTCCGCAAGTGCCGAGTCGATATTTTCCGGTGTTCGGAACTTGGCTCCGGCCACGTAAGGAGGCACTACATGATGCATGCCCACGGTCAGCACACCGTTGCGCCCGGCACGCTCTGCCGTGTTGTCGGCATGGACAATCATGCAAGCGCATGCGAGCGCGGCTGCGGCCAGCGAGCGCGGCAACAATGCTGGTTCGATTTTCTTAAGCGCAGCCATCTTTAAACATATTGATAACGCAGTACGCGATGTTTCAGGTTTTCCAGGAAAAGCTGATCGATCATCGGCGCCAGAATGCCGATCGCCAGGATATTCATCATCACGCCGACCATGTCCGCGGTCTCACCGGCGTAGGCCAGCGACTGGCCCATACCTTTTCCAAAACCAATCAGCATTTCCGCCGCGATCAGTGCGCGCCATGCATTACCGAACGCCAGCTGCGCGCCGGTAATCAATTCCGGCATGACGGCCGGCAGGTAAACCCGCCGCAGCATATCCCAGCGTGTCGCGCCCATCACTCGTGCCGCCGACACATGCACCTGCTGCACGTTCTCGGTCGCATTCATCACCGACAGCGCCGCAGGAAAAAATGCAGCCTGCGCGATCACGACAATAATCGGCAGATCGCCAAAGCCCATCAGGATCAGGAACAGCGGCACCCATGCGATGGAAGGAATCGATTGGGTAATGATGATGGCCGACTTGAGCACTTCACGGAAAAAATACAGCACCCCGCTCAACAGGCCGAAGCCGACTCCGAGAATCAGCGCGGCGCCCCATCCGATGCCAAGGCGGACCAGGCTATCCGAAACTGCATTGCGAAAGACAGGCGACTGTATCTCTTCCCACATGCGCATGAAGACCGTGGCCACGCCCGGCATCAGGTAAGAGGGAAGAAACCAGGCGACGATTTGCCACACCAGCAAAATCAGGCCGACTGCCAACACCATTGCAATCTGTTTGGACAAACCGGAAAGACGAATTTGAGTGCTCATGTTTTTATTAACAAGATGGCCGGCGTGCGCCGGCCATCTGAAGAGAAATGAATCAATTGATCAAGCGCCTTTTTGGCATTACCGGCGCGGCCGCATCTCCAGCACGATCAGAGCTTGCGCTCCTTCTGCCAGGATAGATCGATAATGCTCTTCACTTCATACGGCTTGCCATCCCTGGTTTTCAACGAGCCTTGCTCGGTCAGGATGTCCGCGATCTCCTGCATGCGCGCCAGTTCCTTGCCGGTCAGCACAGCACTGAAAGTCTGGCTCTTGATTGCATCGGTGATGACGGTTTCGCGCGGCACGTCGCCATTTTTCAGAGTTTTCAAAGTGGGTTGCGAGATGAAGTATTCGGCAATCAGCTTGGATGCTTCCGCAGGCTTCTTTTGCAACAGTTCAATCGCGTCGCGCTGCGCATCAAGCGATTTCCACAAGGCGTCCTTACGCTTGCTCAGCGTTTCGCCGGAGGTAATAACCACCATGCAAGGGAATGGCCAGACTTCGCCGATCTCATAAATTTGTTTAACCGGCGCCACCAGTTGCGCGATCGTCGCTTGCGGCTCGAACAGGAACGCCGCATCGACACGTTTTCCGATCAGCGACTGGACCGCGACTTGCGGACTGACGCCCATGATGTTCAGGTCTTCCGCCTTCAAGCCTGCGTTTTTCAGCACCACGCCTTTCAGTACCGTATCGGCGGTGCTGCCTTCCGTCTGCGACGCGAGTGTCTTGCCCTTTAATCCCGCGACATCCTTGATGCCGGTTTCTTCTCGAACGACGAGCGCGTGGTAGCCATGCTGTGCACCGCCTACCACTTTCAGGTCAGCACCCTTGGATGCCCATGCCACCGCATTGGTGAACCCGAGCACGCCGGAATCCAGCTGTCCGCCAACGATGGCCTTGATCAAATCGGTACCGGACTTGAATTCCACCAGTTCCACGTCCAGGCCATGCTTTTTGTAAAAACCGCCTTCATAGGCTGCGATGGCTTGTGCATCATCCATCACCCGCAAATAGCCGACCTTGAATTTTTCCGACGCCATCGCGTGACCTGCAATGGCAAACATCGCCAGTGCGGAAATGACTACTCGTAACGATTTCATACTTCAGCTCCTTCTATTGATTTAGCAACTTCGTCCTGCGCCGCATTGATGCCGAGCAGTTCCAGAATTTGGCGGCGAATTCCGGCAAACTCCGAAAGATCGTGGGTTTTTTCATGGTGGGTCAGATTGAACTCCCTCAGCACGACTGCCGGACGCTGGCTGAAAACCAGCACGCGATCAGCCAGGAACAGCGCCTCATCCACGTCATGCGTGACCAGCAGCACGGTCGGCCGCTCTTCGCGAATCAGTTGGCGCAGCACGTCCTGCAATGTCATCCGGGTCAGCGCGTCCAGCGCGCCGAACGGCTCGTCCAGCAACAGTGCCTTTGGGCGCGAAATAAACGCGCGTGCCAATGCGGCCCGCTGCCGCATGCCGCCCGAGACCTGATGCGGATAATACTCTTCAAAACCTTTCAGATTGACTTTCGCCAGCCACTCACGCGCCTGTTTGCCCGCTTCCAGTTTGTCGACCTTTTGAAATTCCAATGCAAGAGCGACGTTTTTCACCAGGGTCAGCCAGGGATAAAGCGCGTTTTCCTGAAACATCAGCGTGCGCTCGGGATGCGGTCCCTCGATCGGACGTCCGTCGGCCAGCATGCTACCGCCGCTTGCCGTTTCCAGGCCCGCGGCGATGTGCAGCAATGTCGATTTTCCGCAGCCGGACGGGCCGACCAGCGCAACCAGTTCACCGTCATCGATCTCGCGGCTGAAATCGTCGATGACATGGAGAGCGGAAAAGTGCTTCTCTACATTTTTGAACGAAAGCTTCATCAGAATTTTTTCTTAATAAAATCGACAGGAACACCGGTCAAACGATAATTAAAGCGAGACTTCGCGTTGTGCCGGCACGCAGTTCGAGTTAACCGGACGCCAACTTTACGCGTTAATGCCAAACTTTACTTGCGGCGCTTATACAGTACAACAACATTTACCGATTATGCTTATACGGAAATCGAATATGGCTTTGGCTTTTTGTCTCTACAAACTCGCCGGGCATGGTCGAAAAAATTGCCTGTTAAACTACAGAAAAACATCTCTCCCCAAATGGATTTCCATCTCAGTCGATTGTTGCCGTTCTTAAATTGGCCGCGCCCAACGGCGGCGTCTTTGAAAAGAGACGCATGGGCCGGCATCAGTGTCGCGTTAGTGCTGATTCCCCAAGCCATTGCATATGCCACCCTCGCAGGCATGCCGCCCCAGACCGGCCTGTATGCGGCATTGTTGCCCAGCGTGATAGGAATATTATGGGGCTCCTCTGCATTGCTAGCGATTGGTCCGGTGGCATTGACCAGCTTTCTGGTATTCGGCACGCTGTCGCCGCTCGCGCTTCCGGGTAGCGCCGAGTGGGTCGCGTTGGCGATCTGGCTTTCGATCTATTCGGGCGTGATTCAGTTTTTCCTGGGCGCGTTCAAGCTGGGCGGGATTGCCGCGCTGGTGTCGCAACCGGTGATCACCGGTTTCGTCAACGCTGCCGCGATCATTATTATTGCTTCACAACTGCCGGCCCTGGTCGGCATACCCGATCTGTTTTCGCGCGACTTTATCGGCATGATCGACCGCACCGTTGCCGACCCGACCCTGCCGCTCATGACGGCTGCTTTCGGCGGCGGAGCGCTGATGCTCATGCTGATTTTCAAACATTTCCTGCCGAGGTTTCCGGCGATATTGCTTGTCACGGTAACAGGCATTGCCGCAAGCTGGATGCTTGGCTTCGCCTCGCACGATGGCGCGATTGTCGGCGAAATCACCGCCGGAATGCCTCCTTTGCTGTTGCTCCCGGCTTTACCTTTCGACGATCACCGGCAGCTATGGTCTGCCGCATTGATCATCGCCTTGATCAGCTTTGCCGAAGCCATGTCGAGTTGCCGCGTTCTCGCACGCAAAAGGCGTGAACAATGGGATGAAAACCAGGAATTGATCGGACAAGGGCTTGCAAAAGTTGTCAGCGGCTTCAGCGGCGCATTTCCCGTGAGCGGTTCATTCTCGCGCTCCGCTCTGAACCTATACTCCGGCGCGGCCAGTGCATGGTCTTCGCTTTTCTCCGCATTGTGCGTATTGCTGTGCCTATTGTTTTTGACGGACCTGATTTCCTACCTGCCGCGCTCGGTGCTGGCCGCCATGATCATCATTCCGGTGTGGGGACTTCTTGATTTACCCGCGTTCCGCCGGATTTTTTCAATATCCCGCGATGATGGCGCGGTCGCGGCCGTCACCTTCGCCCTGACCCTGATCACCATGCCGCGTGTGCATTGGGGCGTGTTTGCCGGCATTGCGCTTACCATGGTGTCGTTTCTATACCGGCGCACGCATCCGCGCATTATCGAAATCGCGCCGCATCCCGACGGCACCTTGCGCGACAGAAAACGTTTCGAGTTGCCCGCGCTTGCTCCAGGCCTGATCGCCGTGCGCATGGACGACGCGCTCAATTTCCTGACCGGCGCAAAGCTGGAGCGTTTTATCCTGGAGCGCTGCCGCCGCGACAAGCGCATCGGGCGCGTCCTGTTTTCTGCCGGCTCGATCAACGATATCGATGCCAGCGGTCTTGACATGCTGGAAGCGCTGCTCGTGACGCTGCGGGCTGAAGGTATAACCCTGTATATGTCGGGAGTGAAGAAACAGGTATGGGATGTGCTGCTTGGCGCCGGAACAATAGCCCGAATTGGAAGCGAGCATGTATTCGCCACAGATAGCGAGGCGATTCGAATGCTCACGAAAAGCGACGAGGATTTTGCCGTTTGAAACGATGGCGTCTTGCGCTGACTTTCTTCGCAAAACTGCGTTCAGGTTCCTAAGCCGATACTTCCTTGTTGTTCCGCATCGCCAGCAACATTTTCGCCAAGTCCGCTCCTTGCACAAGCTGAACGTTCTTTTCGGCGGCGAATCGCTTTGCATTATCCGACACTGCACCGACAGTGAAGTAGATTCCTTCATGCGCTTCTTGCTTCTCCATGGCCGCCTGCAAGTCGCGCAACGGTTCGATGCCGCTGCTTGCGGCTTTCCATCGCTTGCAACTGACCAGCGCCGTTTTTCCTGCCTTGCTTACCGCAAAATCGGCCGCGGGCCCGGCAAGCCGCGCTACTGTATATCCATCCTGGCGGTATGCATCCTCGACGATTCCGGAAAAATCGCGCCAGGACATGGCACAAATTTTTTCCAGCGTGTCGGTAACGCGTGCGGCGCTCGGTGCGCGACGCTGTTTCCATGCGGCGATCATGCCGATGCCCAGGAACGGCCAGGCACTGATAATGCCATAGACCGCATACTGCTCCGGTAGAGCGATCTTCGAGACCAACGCAATTCCAGCTGCAATACCTATGCTGATCCACCACGGCGAGCGCAGCAGGACTGCGAAGAGTGAATTCTTGGCCATTCTTAATTTCACGTGTTACCTTTTCATTTTAAATATCGTCTCTCGCAGAGTCATCCTGCGAAAGTATTCCGGTTCAGCTACGCATTTTGAAATCCGCCGCTTTCCGGTTCGGGTTCCAATGTGTTGAAGTCTTGCTCGACCATTACCGCATGTTCCGTGAATTTTTCATTGGTCATATCCGGCAAGCCGGGCGGTGGGAAATCACCGCAATCAGACACCTGGCTTTCTATTTTTTGAATCACCGCGAGCGGCAGCTTGCGGTCGAAAGAGTCAGCCTCGAACCATGCGCCGTCAGGATTTCTTGTTGAGCTGCTTTTCAAAGGCGGCATCCATCTTGGTGACTCGTCTGGCCTTTTGCGGACCCAGGCTGTTGACGAATTCGACGAACGCATCCTGCTCCAGGGGTTCGTTCAGCTTTTCCTGCGATCCTGTTTCCGATGTCCGTACCAGGTAAAACAATCCATCGGCATTGCGCACCATCGAATATCCGGCATCGCCGCTGCGCATCTTGAGCCGTTCAAGCGCCGCTGTCGCTCTGGTCGATCTCATTGCATATTCCTTGGTAGTCGATTTCGATACAGTATTTTCCCATACCGGCCCGCCACCGGTTTATCCTGCCAATGCCGCCTTGATCTGCTGCAACGACAACGGGTCTTCTATCGTGGTCAGATCGCCGGGATCGCGTCCTTCGCAGATCGCCTGTATCGAGCGCCGCAACAGTTTTCCGGAACGCGTTTTCGGCAGCAAGGTAACGAAATATACACGCGATGGGCGCGCAACCGCACCCAATTGCTTATCGACCACGGCCATGATCTCCGCCTCCAGCGCAAGTTTTGCTTGCGGCGTTGCCGCCGTTTCCGCATTCCTTGGAATCACGAATGCAATCGCCGCCTGCCCTTTTATCTTGTCTTCCACCCCGACCACCGCCACCTCCGAGACGTTCGGATGACTGGAAATGCTCTCTTCAATCTCGCGCGTACCCAATCGATGTCCGGCGACGTTGATCACATCGTCGGTGCGGCCGAGGATGAAATAGTAACCGTCCGCATCCCGTATGCCCCAGTCGAAGGTCGAGTAAACCTGTGCATTGCCGACATCGGACCAGTAGGTGTTGACGAAGCGCTCGTCGTCGCCATAGATCGTCTGCATGCAGCCGGGCGGCAGCGGGCCTTCGAGTACCACCACGCCCTTCTCGTTCGGACCGCACAACGCACCAGTCGTTTCATTGATGATCTTGACCTTGTAGCCGGGCATCGGAATGCCGGGGCTGCCCAAACGGGTCGGCGTATCTTCAATGCCTTTGGCAACCGACAAGATCGGCCAGCCGGTTTCGGTCTGCCAGTAATTATCGATCACCGGCACGCCCAATTGGCTCGCAATCCATTCCGATGTTGTTTCATCCAGCGGTTCGCCGGCCAGGTACAAGGCCTTCAGCGACGACAGGTCGTATTTCTTCATCAGTTCCGGCGGATGCTTTTTCAATACCCGCACAGCGGTCGGCGCGGAGAACATGCGCGTGACTTTATATTTTTCGACAATACCCCACCAGACGCCGGCATCCGGCCGGACCGGCAAGCCTTCATACATGATGGTTGCCATGCCGGCGATCAACGGGCCGTACACGATATACGAGTGACCGACCACCCATCCGATATCCGATGTCGCGAAATAGGTTTCACCGGGATTGCCGCAAAAAATATGCTTCATCGACGAAGCCAGCGCCACCGCATAGCCGCCAACGTCGCGCTGCACGCCTTTCGGTTTTCCGGTGGTGCCCGAGGTATAGAGCACGTATGAAGGATCGCCGGAATCCAGCCAGACCAACGGCACGTTCGCATCGAAATGCTGCTGACGCAATGCACTGTAATCAAGATCGCGGTCGGCAAGCAATTTCATCGGAGCCAGTCCACGATTGACCAGCAGTACATGGGACGGCTTGTGCCTGGCCAGATTGATCGCCTCGTCGAGCAGCGGTTTGTACTCGACGATTTTTCCTGCACGGGAACCTGCGTCGGCCGAAAAAATCAATTTCGGCTTCGCATCATCGATGCGGGTCGCGAGACTATTGGAGGCGAAGCCGCCGAACACCACCGAATGAATTGCGCCGATACGCGCACAGGCCAGCATCGCAAATGCCGCCTCCGCTACCATGGGCATGTAAATCAGCACGCGATCACCCTTGGCGACACCCAGCGATTGCATCACGGCTGCCGCGCGGTTGACCTCGGCCAGAAGCTCGGTAAACGAATACACCTTTTCAGTGCCGGTCTCAGTCGAAATTGCGATCAGCGCAGGCTGGTCCGCCTGGGTTCCGATCCAGCGATCGACCGCGTTATGACACAGATTGGTCTTTCCGCCGACGAACCATTTCGTGAACGGCGGCCTGGAATAATCGAGCGCTTGAGAGAACGGCTGTTGCCAGTCGATCAGCCTGGCTTCATTTTCCCAGAATGCCTGTGGATTGCTGACTGAATGGTTGTAGAACTCTGCATAATTCATCATTGTCTCCGAATTCAAACTGCATTTTTTTGGCAACCGACCGACTGCAACGGCTTATCAATCGCCTGGCGGCTCGTACATACAAAAAACGCAACAAGCGTTCGCTCATTGCGCTTGCGTGGTACTACGACAAACAATCAGATAACGTATAAATCAACATATTCATTCACCGGCATTGCTTCAAGTTTTTTCTGGTCGAGAGAAATATCGAGTATCGTTTTCCGCTGTTTTTCCGGGAACTGCCTGGCAAGATTGGTCTTGAATTTCTCTTCCAGCAAAGGAATGCCTTCCTTGCGACGGCGGGCATGGCCGATCGGGTATTCGACCACGACTTCTTTCAGCACTTCGCCGTTGTTCAATTCCACCGTCAGCGCATTTGCGATCGAGCGCTTGGCCGGGTCGTGATAGTCGACAGTGAACCGCGGATCTTCCACGCACGAAATCTTGCCGCGCAACGCGTCGATACGCGGATCGGCAGCAACTGCGTCTTCATAGTCGGAGGCGGTCAGGTGGCCGTACAGCAAGGGCACCGCAACCATGTACTGAATGCAATGGTCGCGGTCGGCCGGATTGTTCAGCGGACCTTTCTTGTCGATGATGCGGATGCAGGCTTCGTGCGTGCGGATGGTGATCCCCTTGATGTCTTCCGCCGACCTGCCCACCTTCTTCAGCGCGGCATGAATTGTCATCGCCGCTTCCACCGCCGTCTGCGCATGGAACTCGGCCGGGAAGGAAATCTTGAACAGCACGTTTTCCATCACATAGCTGCCGTAAGGGCGCTGGAACTTGAACGGCTGACCCTTGAACAGTACGTCGTAGAAGCCCCAGGTCTTGGCGGTCAGCACCGATGGGTAGCCCATCTCGCCGGTCTTGGCGATCAGCGCCAGGCGCACCGCGCGCGATGTCGCATCACCTGCAGCCCAGGATTTGCGCGAACCGGTATTCGGCGCATGGCGATAGGTTCGCAGCGACTGGCCGTCCACCCATGCCAGCGACACCGCGTTCAGGGTTTCATCGCGAGTCAGTTCAAGCATTTCCGCAATCACCGCGGTCGATGCGACTTTCACCAGAACGACATGATCGAGGCCGACTTTGTTGAACGAGTTTTCCAGCGCGATGCAGCCCTGGATCTCATGCGCCTTGATCATTGCCGTCAGTACATCCCGCATGGTCAGCGGCTTTTTGCCCGCCGCGACCGCATTGCGCGACAGCCAGTCCGCCGTCGCAAGGATGCCGCCCAGATTGTCCGAAGGATGGCCCCATTCGGCTGCGAGCCAGGTGTCGTTGAAATCGAGCCAGCGGATCATCGCGCCGATGTTGAACGCCGCTTGCACCGGATCGAGCTGGAACCGGGTGCCGGGAACCTTGGCGCCATTCGGCACGATGGTGCCGGGAACAATCGGGCCCATCAGTTTTTTACAGGCGGGATATTCGAGTGCTTCCAGTCCGCATCCGAGCGTGTCGATCAGGCAGTTGCGCGCGGTTTCATAGGCGACCGGCGACTTGATCCGGTAGTCGGTGACATAGTCGACGATATCGACCAGTACCTTGTCCCAGTCAGGGCGCTTGGCGGATTTCATGTCGAGTCGGGACATCATTGTTCCTCAGAACGCGTCGCCAGGCACGCGTACCCATCCTTCCATCAGCACCCGGGCGCTGCGGCTCATGATGGCCTTGGTTACGCTCCACTCACCGTTAACCTGGGTGGCTTCCGCGCCAACCCGCAAGGTGCCAGAGGGATGGCCGAAGCGCACCGCATCCCGTGAACGGCCGCCCGCGGCGAGACTCACCAGCGTGCCCGGTATCGCTGCCGCGGTGCCGATGGCAACGGCTGCCGTTCCCATCATCGCGTGATGCAGCTTGCCCATGGACAGCGCGCGCACGAGCAGGTCGATGTCACCGGCTGCAACCTGTTTGCCGCTGGAGGAGATGTAATCGGCTGGCTTCGCGACGAAGGCAAGCTTCGGCGTGTGCTGGCGTTTGGCGGCTTCCTCGATGTGCTTGATCAGGCCCATGCGCATCGCGCCATAGGCGCGGATCGTCTCGAACATGGCTAAAGCCTTCGGATCGCTGTTGATGGCGTCCTGCAGCTCGGTGCCCGTATAGCCGATGTCTTCCGCATTCACGAAGATGGTCGGGATGCCGGCATTGATCATGGTGGCCTTGAGCGTGCCGACACCCGGAACATCGAGATCATCGACCAGATTCCCGGTCGGGAACATCGAGCCGCCACCACCCTCTTCCTCGGCTGCCGGATCCATGAATTCAAGCTGCACTTCCGCGGCGGGGAACGTGATGCCGTCGAGTTCGAAGTCGCCGGTTTCCTGCACGGCGCCGTTGGCGATCGGCACGTACGCGATGATGGTCTTGCCGATGTTGGCCTGCCAGATGCGTATGGTTGCCACGCCGTTTTCCGGTACGCGGCCGGCGTCGATCAGTCCGTTGCTGATCGCGAATGGTCCCACTGCGGCGGAGAGATTGCCGCAATTGCCGCTCCAGTCGACAAATGCCTTGTCGATGGACACCTGGCCGAACAGGTAATCGACGTCGTGATCGGGCTTGCTGCTGCTGGAGACAATGACCGTCTTGCTGGTGCTGGAGGTCGCCCCGCCCATGCCGTCGATCTGCTTGCCGTATGGGTCCGGGCTGCCGACGACGCGCAGCAGCAGCGCATCGCGCGCCGCGCCCGGCACCTGTCCGGTCTCGGGCAGGTCCTGCAGGCGGAAGAACACGCCTTTGCTGGTGCCGCCGCGCAGGTAGGTGGCGGGAATCCTGATTTGAGGTACGTGGGCCATGTCAGGCAGCCTGCGATGATTCGAGGAAATCCTGCGCAAAACGCTGCAGCACGCCGCCGGCTTCGTAGATCGACACTTCTTCCGCGGTGTCGAGACGGCAAGTCATCGGCACTTCCATGCGTTCGCCACTCTTGCGGTTGATTACGAGCGTCAGCGTGGCGCGCGGCGTGCGTTCGCCAATCACGTCGAAGGTTTCGGTTCCGTCGATGCCCAGCGTCAGGCGGTTCACGCCCGGCTTGAACTCCAGCGGCAACACGCCCATGCCAACCAGGTTGGTGCGGTGGATGCGCTCGAAGCCTTCGGCGGCGATGGCTTCCACGCCGGCCAGGCGCACACCCTTGGCAGCCCAGTCGCGCGACGAGCCCTGGCCGTAGTCGGCACCCGCAATCACGATCAGCGGCTGTTTGCGCTCCATGTAAGTTTCGATGGCTTCCCACATGCGAGCCACCTTGCCTTCCGGCTCGATGCGGGCCAGCGAGCCGGGCTTCACCTTGCCATCTACCATCACCATTTCATTCTTCAGGGTCGGATTGGCAAAGGTGGCGCGCTGTGCGGTAAGGTGATCGCCCCGGTGCGTCGCGTAGGAGTTGAAGTCCTCTTCCGGCAAGCCCATCCTGGCCAGGTACTCACCGGCGGCGCTGTCCAGCATGATCGCGTTGGACGGCGACAGGTGGTCGGTCGTGATGTTGTCACCCAGCACCGCCAGCGGACGCATGCCTTTGAGCGAACGCTCGCCGGCCAGCGCGCCTTCCCAGTATGGCGGACGGCGGATGTAGGTGGTCTGCGGGCGCCAGTCGTACAACGGGCTGACCTTCTGACCATCGTCCACTTGAATAGCGAACATCGGATCGTAGACTTTGCGGAACTGCTCGGGCTTGACGCTGGAGGCGACGATGGCGTCGATCTCTTCATCGGTCGGCCAGATGTCTTTCAGGGTCACCGGCTTGTCGTCGGCGTCGAGTCCCAGCACGTCTTTCTCGATGTCGAAACGGATCGTGCCGGCAATGGCGTAGGCCACCACCAAGGGCGGCGAGGCCAGGAAGGCCTGCTTGGCATAAGGGTGGATGCGGCCGTCGAAGTTGCGGTTGCCGGACAGCACGGCGGTGGCGTACAGATCGCGCTCCACCACTTCTTTCTGGATCACCGGATCCAGCGCGCCGCTCATGCCGTTGCAAGTGGTGCAGGCAAAAGCCACGACACCGAAGCCCAGCTGTTCCAGCTCCGGCAGCAGATTGGCTTCTTCCAGGTATAGCGCAACGGTCTTGGAACCCGGCGCCAGCGAACTCTTTACCCACGGCTTGCGGGTCAGGCCGCGCGCATTGGCGTTGCGGGCGATGAGGCCGGCGGCAATCATGTTGCGCGGGTTGTTGGTGTTGGTGCAACTGGTGATGGCGGCGATGATCACGGCGCCGTCAGGCATCAGGCCCGGCTCGTTTTCGACGACGCCGCTGATGCCGCGTGCGGCCAATTCGGAGGTCGGCACGCGGTTGTGCGGATTGCTTGGTCCGGCAATGTTGCGCACCACGGAAGAGAGGTCGAACTTGACGACGCGCTCGTACTCGGCATTCTTCAGGCTGTCAGCCCAGAGGCCGGTTTCCCTTGCGTAGATTTCCACGAGCGAGACCTGCGCATCGTCGCGGCCGGTAAGCTTCAGGTACTTGATGGTCTGCTCGTCAATGTAGAACATCGCGGCGGTGGAGCCGAATTCCGGCGCCATGTTGGAAATGGTCGCGCGGTCGCCCAGCGTCAAGTGGGTGGCGCCTTCACCGTAGAACTCGAGGTAGGAAGACACGACCTTCTGCTTGCGCAGGAACTCGGTCAGTGCCAGCACGATGTCGGTTGCGGTAATACCGGGCTGCGGCTTGCCGGCCAGCTCCACGCCGATGATGTCCGGCAGGCGCATCCAGGAAGCGCGGCCCAGCATCACGCTTTCGGCTTCCAGTCCGCCCACGCCGATGGCGATCACGCCCAGCGCGTCGACCATCGGGGTGTGGCTGTCGGTGCCGACCAGGGTGTCCGGGAAGGCGACGCCGTCCTTCACCTGCACCACGGGCGACATACGCTCGAGGTTGATCTGGTGCAGGATGCCGTTGCCCGGCGGGATTACGTCGACATTCTTGAACGCCTTCTTGGTCCACTCGATGAAGTGGAAGCGGTCTTCGTTACGACGGTCTTCGATGGCGCGGTTCTTGGTAAACGCGTCGGGGTCGAAGCCGCCGCACTCCACGGCCAGCGAGTGGTCCACTACCAGCTGCGTCGGCACGACCGGATTGACCATGGCCGGGTCCCCTCCCTGTGCGGCAATGGCGTCACGCAGGCCCGCCAGATCGACCAGCGCGGTCTGGCCGAGAATGTCATGACAAACCACGCGCGCCGGGAACCACGGGAAATCCAGATCGCGCTTGCGCTCGATGAACTGCTTCAGGGAATCAGTCAGCGTGGCCGGGTCGCAGCGGCGCACCAGGTTTTCGGCCAGCACGCGCGAGGTGTACGGCAGCTTGTCATAGGCGCCGGGCTGGATCGCATCGACCGCGGCACGTGTGTCGAAGTAATCCAGTTTGGTGCCGGGAAGAGGCTTGCGATTTTTGGTGTTCATTGGTCAAAAAAGAGAAATGTTCGGGGGGAAGCGTCGAACAGGATGCGTAGCGAGCAGCCCAAGGGCGGACCGAGAAGCGCAACCGTACGTGATGTACGGTGAGCATCGCAGGTTCGTCCTTGGGCTGCGCAGTAGCATGATGTCGACGCTTTTATTTACGGTCCTTGATCGGCACAAACTTCAGATCTTCCGGCCCGACATAATTGGCGCTCGGACGAATGATCTTGTTGTCGATGCGCTGCTCGATGATGTGCGCGGCCCAGCCGGAGGTGCGCGAAATGACGAACAGCGGCGTAAACATCGCGGTCGGCACGCCCATCATGTGATACGACACCGCGGAGAACCAATCCAGATTCGGGAACATTTTCTTGATGTCCCACATCACGCTCTCCAGCCGGTCCGCGATGTCGAACATCTTGGTCGAGCCGGCATCCTTGGACAATTCGCGCGCGACGTCCTTGATCACCTTGTTGCGCGGATCGGAAATGGTATACACAGGATGGCCGAAACCGATGATAACTTCCTTGTTTTCAACGCGTTTCTTGATATCGGCTTCAGCCTCATCGGGATTGTCATAACGCTTTTGAATTTCAAACGCCACTTCATTCGCGCCGCCATGCTTCGGGCCGCGCAGCGCGCCGATGGCGCCGGTAATCGCCGAATGCATGTCGGAACCTGTCCCGGCGATCACGCGGCCGGCAAATGTCGATGCATTGAACTCATGCTCGGCATACAGGATCAGCGAAACATGCATCGCTTTTTCCCACAGTGCCGACGGCTTCTTGCCGTGCAGCAGATGCAGGAAATGGCCGCCGATCGATTCGTCGTCGGTTTCCACATCGATGCGCTTGCCGTTATGGCTGAAGTGATACCAGTACAACAGCATCGATCCGAATGACGCCATCAGGCGGTCGGCGATATCGCGCGCGCCGGGAATATTATGATCGTCCTTCTCCGGCAAAACACACCCGAGTGCCGATACGCCGCTGCGCATCACATCCATCGGATGCGAAGACGCCGGCAGGCACTCGAGCACCGCCTTGACGCCGGCCGGCAATCCGCGCAACGCTTTGAGCTTGGTCTTGTATGCTTTCAGTTCGGCTGCGGTGGGCAGCTTGCCATGCACCAGCAAATGCGCAATTTCCTCGAACTCGCAGGTAGTGGCGACATCGAGAATGTCGTAGCCGCGATAGTGCAGGTCATTGCCGGTTTTTCCGACAGTGCAAAGCGCGGTATTTCCGGCGGTCACGCCGGACAGCGCAACCGATTTTTTAGGTTTGAAGCCGGCAGCTTGTTGATCGCTCATATTTCCTCCTGAAATTATTTTGCCTTCTGTTGCGCAAACAGCGCATCCAGCTTTTGTTCGAAATCGTGGTAATTGATCCGGTCATACAGTTCCATGCGCGTTTGCATGGTATCGACCACATTGCGTTGCGTCCCATCGCGGCGAATCGCAGTGTAGACATTTTCCGCTGCCTTGTTCATCGCACGAAATGCCGACAGCGGATACAGCACCAATCCGACATCGACAGACTTCAACTCTTCGACGGTAAACAACGGCGTGGCGCCGAACTCGGTAATGTTGGCCAGCACCGGCACTTTCACTGCAGAGGCAAACTGTTTGTACATTGCCAGCTCCATGATCGCTTCGGGAAAAATCATGTCGGCGCCCGCTTCGACGCAGGCGATTGCCCGCTCCAGCGCTGCATCGAAACCTTCCACCGCCAACGCATCGGTGCGCGCCATGATGACGAAATTTTCATCGGTGCGCGCATCGACCGCCGCCTTGATGCGGTCGACCATTTCCTGCTTCGACACGATTTCCTTGTTGGGCCGATGGCCGCAGCGCTTGGCGCCGACCTGGTCTTCGATATGCATCGCCGCAGCGCCGAACTTGATCATCGACTTGACAGTGCGCGCCACGTTGAATGCGGAAGAACCGAAACCGGTATCGACGTCGACCAGCAGCGGCACATCGCACACATCGGTGATGCGGCGCACGTCGGTCAGAACGTCGTCGAGGTTGGAAATACCGAGATCCGGCAATCCCAGCGAGCCGGCCGCGACGCCGCCGCCCGACAAATAAATTGCCTTGAAACCGGCGCGCTTGGCAAGCAAGGCGTGGTTTGCATTGATTGTGCCGATGACTTGCAATGGCGATTCTTCGTTGACTGCCTGGCGGAATGCCGCACCGGCGGAATACTGGCTCATATGTGCCCCTGGATTCAATGTTTCATGGATACGACTGCTTTCCTGATATTGCAATTGCCATGCCACTCGTTGCAAGCGGAAATCCAGTCCAAAAAACAAAAGTTTTAAAACAAAATTATCAACAAAAACAATAACTTAGATATTATCTATAAAAACGGAGCTTTGCCTATCCTGTCATTTCGTTTCAATTCGTGTTTCAATGTAACGTCACAATGAAACATTGAAACACAAATTAAGATGACCCGTCCCCTCCCCGTGTTCCGAGAAAACGTTGATAAACCTGTCATCTGGACGGTGTCGATCTCCCGCCTGTCCGACCTGTTCCGCGACATCACGCTTGAATTCGATGATCGCGCCACGATCGAGCCAATCCATCTCGGCTTTGAGGAAGCGGTGCGCCACATTCGGGAACGGTTGGCCAGCGAACGCTGCGATGCGGTGATTGCGGCCGGGTCCAATGCCGCCTACCTGAAGAGCCGGCTGGCCGTGCCGGTCGTGATCGCCAAGGCCAGCGGCTTCGATGTGCTGCAGGCTTTGGCCAGAGCGCGAAAAGTGTCTCCGGATATCGGCGTCGTCAGCTACCAGGAAACCATGCCGGAACTCACCGAGTTCCAGACCACGTTCGGGCTGAGTATCGCGCAGCGCACCTATGTCACGGAAGAAGATGCGCGCGCCCAGATCAATGAATTGAAGGCCGCCGGCATCAAGGCGATCGTCGGCGCCGGGCTGGTTACCGACTTGGCCGAGGAAGCGGGATTGACCGGTGTATTCGTCTATTCCGCTGCATCGATCCGCCAGGCATTCGACAGTGCATTGGAGATTGCCCACTTCACGCAACTGGAATCATCGCGCGGCCGATCGCGGCCGGTGGCGGACACGCTGCGAGCGAAACATGGATTGAACGACTTGCGCGGAGATTCACCGATGATGGAGGTGCTGCGGCAATCGATTGTGCTGTTCGCAAAATCGCCTGCGACGGTATTGATTCAGGGCGATACCGGCACCGGAAAGGAATTGGTGGCCCAGGCGATTCATCGCGAGAGTCTGAATGCGCACGGCTACGCCAATAAACCTTTTGTCGCAGTGAATTGCGGTGCGATTGCCGAATCGCTGCTGGAATCCGAACTGTTCGGCTATGAAGAAGGTGCATTTACGGGATCGCGCCGCGGCGGACATGCCGGACTATTTGAAGCAGCGCACCGCGGTACCTTATTCCTCGATGAAATCGGCGAAATGCCGATCGCATTGCAAACGCGATTGCTGCGCGTACTGGAAGAGCGCGAAGTAGTCCGCGTCGGCGGCACCCGGCCTGTCCCCATCGATGTGCGCATCATCTGCGCCACGCATTGCAATCTGGAGACGCGGATCAATGAAGGCCGATTCCGCGCCGATCTGTTCTATCGGCTGAGCGTACTTCGATTGTATTTGCCGCCGCTGCGCGAGCGCCCGGAAGATCTGGCGCCGCTGGCCGAATGGTGCCTCAAAAATGCGCTGGCGTCGCTCGGCGTGCGCCCGCATGCAAACCTGCATGCGGAAGTGAACGCCTGTGCCCCGCTGCTTAGCCAATATCACTGGCCCGGCAATGTGCGCGAATTGCGCAATCTGATGCAACGCATCGCACTTTTTCTTGTCGCGGAACCGCTGCAGGCATTGACTCCGAATTTTGTGATGCGCGTTGCCCCGGAGTTGACCGGATCATCTCCGAACAGCATGGCGCTGCCCAGGCCATTCGATTTCCGTCCACCTGACACCGGCGAAACGCTCACGGAAATACTTGCCCGATTCAACGGCAATCGCGAATCGGCGGCAAAATATCTGGGCATCAGCCGCACCACGCTGTGGCGAAAACTGCAACAGCCACGCTGACGGAAGAATCTGCCGTGATCGGTGTAGTTGTTGTGAATTTGCCGCATCTATCGCGTGCCTGCCATTATCGCGCCGGGATTGGCAATCAACCCGAAACCAGCTCCGTCCTTTGCCATACAGCGCACCGGTATTGCGAATGATTGTCTCGCTTCGCAATACCGACAACGCGCGCAAGGCCATTTACATTACATTTTGATTTGATAATTGATTATCAAATCAGGGAACCATGAAAATGCCGCGCAAGGTCGAATGCCGCCGAGCGAAATTCAATCGGCGCCAGAAATTGCTGTCGGTGGCCCATGAAAGGCAGCTAAACTGACACCGAACCATATCTCCATATCGAACATATGCTTTCAGTGATGAGGATGCAATGAGAAAGCCGGGTCCAACCGATCGGGAATTGCAACATGCTGCGCAATTGCGCACACAGCGCTTCTATGCAGTGCTGGCGAAAACCAATCACGCAATCATTCATTCAAAAAGCTCCGCCGAGTTGTTTGCACAGATCTGCGACGCGGCAGTAAATCTGAAAATGTGTGACTCAGCCTGGATCGGCATGCTGCAAGACGATGGAGAGTTATTCCCCGTTGCGTGCGCCGGCACGGAAATTGAACGTTTAAAAGCATTGAAATACCATGTGAAAGACAAGGTTTTGCAAACCCACAGCGTCGCAGTCAAGGCAGTTGTCGAAGGAAAACCCTGTTTGCACAACGACTATCTGACCAATGCCACCGATAGCAATTGGATCAATAAAATGCGTAGCGCCGGGATTTGTTCGGCAGGCGCGTTTCCTATCTACTGCCGCGGAAAAATTGCCGGCACATTCGCGATCGGCGACGCGCAAGCCGCATTTTTCAATGATGAACTCAGCGGACTGCTGGCGGAGATGGCCAACTCGATTTCATTTTCCCTGGATGCCGAAGTCGACGAGCGCGAGCGGCGGGAAGCGGAGACGGCAATTCGTGATGCCGAGATGCGCTACCGCACGTTGGTGGACCTATTGCCCGACGGCGTCCATATCTACCAAAACGGGTTTCTGTCGTTTCTTAACCGCGCCGGGCGACATCTGTTCGGTGTGCCCGATACGGTCGATCGCACTCCCTATCGCGACTTGATCGATCCGGATGACTGGCCGGTAGTTCAGCAGCGCATCTCACGAACGGAGAGCGGAAAAATCAACCCGCCATTGGCATTGCGTGGCCGGCGGATCGACGGCAGCCAGTTCGACATGGAAGCTTCATCCGCGCCGTTCCACCATGGCGGTGCAAAGGCAACCATCATCGTATCGCGCGATCTGACGCATCAGATGCGGCGTGAAAGATTGATCGTCGAACAAGCCCGTATTCTCGAAAAGGCCGCCCGCGGCGAACCGCTGCCCGATGTCCTTGAGCCTCTTATGCAATTGGCCGAACAACAGGCAAGCGGACTCATCGCGTCGGTCATGCTGCTGAACGACGACGGCCGGCACCTGCAAATCGGCAGCGGCAGCAGCCTGCCTGCGGAATATTGCGCCGCCGTCGACGGTGTCGAAATCGGTCCGAACGTCGGCACCTGCGGCACTGCGGCATTTCTGAAGGAAACGGTGATCGTGGCCGATATTGCGCACGATCCGCTTTGGAAGGATTATCGCGAAATCGCATTGGCTCATGGCTTGCGGGCATGCTGGTCGATACCTTTACTGGCATCCGACGGCGATTTGATCGGCACATTTTCCTGCTATTTCCGGGAAACCCGCGCCCCTGACGAAAATGAGCTTTCCATCATTAGAATTTTATCGGGGGTTGCCGCAGTCGCGATTGAACGCGATCGCAACCATCGCAGACTACTGGAAGCCAAGAAGCAATTGGTGGAGGCGCAGCGGCTGGCGCGGCTGGGCGACTGGACACTGGATTTCGTTACCCGGCAGTTCAACGGCTCCGATACAGTATTCGAAATACTCGGCCTCGACAAGGCCGACGGACCCATTTCACTTGACGCGTACACCGAACTGGTACATCCGCTTGATCGGCAGCGTCTCCTTAAAACGCGCGAAGAGGCCTTTTCGGGAGCAAACAAACAACTCAACGCTGAATATCGCATCGTGCGGCCGAACGGCGTCATTCGTCACGTACATGCGCGCGGCATGGTTATGCTCGATGATGCCGGCGGCTTGATGAAATATACCGGAATTTTGCAGGATATCACCGAGCGAAAAACCGCGGAACAGGCATTGATTCTGAATAAGCGCGCACTCGAATCCGCAAGCAGCGGCATCATCATCTGCGACGCATTGGCGCACGATATGCCGATCATTTCCGTCAACCAGGCGTTTGAGCGGATAACCGGCTATGCGTCGCATGAAGCGGTGGGGCGGAATGGCCGCTTCCTCCGACGCGATCAATCCGACCAGGCTGGGTACAGCGAAATTCGCGATGCGGTAGCGCACTGCAAGGAGGGCCATGCAGTCCTGCTCAATTTCCGAAAAGACGGCACGCCGTTCTGGAATGACCTGAAAGTCGCCCCGGTACGCGATCCTGACGGCACGGTGACGCATTTCATCGGCAGCATCACCGACGTATCCGATGCCATTCGCTATGAAAAGAAGTTGGCATTCCAGGCCAATCACGACGCTCTGACCGGCTTGCCGAACCGAAATCTGCTGGAAGACAGGCTGGAGCAAGTGATCAGCTTTGCGAAACGACGCGGGCGGCAGGTCGGCGTTGTATTTGTCGACCTCGATAACTTCAAGGGTATCAACGACACCCTGGGCCATAACGCAGGCGATCGCCTGCTCAAAGCAGTGGCACAGCGTTTTGTCGCAAGCCTGCGGGACGGCGATACCGTCTCTCGCCTCGGCGGCGATGAGTTCGTGGTGGTTTGCGCGGATCTTACCGGGTCCGCCGATATGGACGACATTACGTCCAGAATCTTTAAAAAATTGCGCCAGCCGCTATTGATCGACAATCAGGAAATCCGCGTCGATGCCAGCATGGGCGTGGCATTGTTTCCCAACGACGGGCAAACTGCCGGCGAACTGCTCAAGTGCGCCGACATGGCGATGTATCGGGCCAAGGCGGCGGGCCGAGGCAATAATCAGTATTACGTGGCCGAGATGGGCGCGAAGGTTTCTCAAAAACGCAGGGTCGAACAGGAACTGCGGCAAGCGCTCGCCCACGGAGAATTTGTGCTGCACTATCAACCCAAGATCGGCAGCAGGAATGGAGAGATCTGCGGTGTGGAAGCACTGATTCGCTGGAATCATCCGGAACGCGGCATGGTACCTCCGCTGGAATTCATTTCGCTCGCGGAAGAAAATAATCTGATCATCCCGATCGGCGAATGGGTGATGTTCGAAGCATGCCGGCAAAATCAGGAATGGCGTGCAGCCGGGTTATCGAATTTCCCCATCTCGGTCAACACATCGCCCGCCCAATTCAAGCAAAAGGATTTCAGCGACACCGTGATGCGCGTATTGACGCAGACCGGGTTGCCGCCGCATTTGCTGGAACTGGAAATTACCGAATCGCTGGCAATGGAAAGCCCCGAACTGTTTATCGCAACACTGGAAAAATTCAAGGCGATCGGCATACGCATTTCAATCGACGATTTTGGAACCGGCTATTCAAGCCTCAGCTATCTCACACGCTTTCCGATCGATGTATTGAAAATCGATCGCTCCTTCGTACGCGACATCACGGTCAATGCAGACAATGCGGCAATTTGCCGAACCATTATCACACTGGCACGGAACCTGAAATTGCTCGTCATAGCGGAAGGCGTCGAGACCGAAGCGCAGGCCAGCTATCTGCGGCGGCTGCAGTGCGACGAACTTCAAGGCTTTCTGATGTGCCGTCCGGAACCGGCCGCTGCAATTGCGCTCCGACTGCAAAGCAGGCAGCATTTTCTCTCGGTTTTCGGTGACGATGAAAACGCGCAAAAGAAATTATTGATACTGGATGATAACAAGGACAACCTGGAAATCCTGGCCACGCTGCTGGCGCCGGACGGATACCATATTTTGACCGCCAATTCGCCAGCCTGTGCGCTTAAGATGCTGGCTGAACACGAAGTGGGCGTGATCATGGCGGAGCAACGGATGCCCGAAATGAGCGGAATCGAATTCTTGCAGCGTGCAAAAGACATGCATCCCGAAAGTATCCGCATACTGCTGAGCGCCGATGCCGATTTCGATATTATTTCCGAGGCTGTGAATCGAAGCGCAATTTACAAATTTGTGCTCAAGCCATACGATGTCGATCCGCTGCGCGCGACGATCCGCGACGCATTCCGGCAGCATGAGTCAACGATCGGAAACCGTGAGTCGAGTCGTCACCCGGCCGGGTAGGATTGTGCGCATTCGCGCGCGCCGCGGCGTGCGCATGATCAATCGTCTTTTGCGCCGTCGATGCCCAATTCATGAATTTTCCGCGTAATGGTGTTGCGTCCGATACCCAGGCGCACCGCCGCATCGTTCTTTCGCCCGTGAGTGTGCTTTAACGCGGTTTTGATCAATGCGGATTCAAATTGCCGGCCCAACGCGTCCATAACCTCCGGCCGTCCGGCCAACAACATTTGCGCCGCCTCAGTTTCCAACAGCTTGATCCAACTCGGACGATCGGCCAAAGCATTGATACTTGGCGTTGCAGCCAGGCCGGATGCAGAGCCGTCATCCGCGGCGTTTGCGATCCTTATCTGACTTGGAGTCAAGCGCGGCTCTGCGGCCACGGACATTACCGAGGGCGAAGAAAGCGCTGCGGACCCGGAAAATCCCTGCTCATCAATCAACTCCTGCGGCAAATCCTTTACCTCCACGACCTGGCCGGGCGCCATCACGGTGATCCAGTTGCACAGATTCTCGAGTTGACGCACGTTACCCGGCAAATCCAGACTGCTCAAAAACTGTACGGCTTGGTCCGACATGCGCTTGGCTTCGACGCCAAGCTGTTTCGCACTTTGCGTCAAAAAGAAGCGCGTCAGAATCGGGATGTCCTCGCGACGCTCGCGCAGACTCGGCAAGCGCAGCCGTATCACATTCAAACGGTGATACAGGTCTTCCCTGAACAAGCCTTCCTTGACCCGATGCTCCAAATTCTGATGCGTCGCGGCGATGACGCGCACGTTCGCTTTCAGCGGTTGATGGCCGCCGACGCGATAAAAATGACCGTCGGACAGCACGCGCAACAGCCGTGTTTGCAGGTCGAACGGCATGTCGCCGATTTCATCGAGAAACAGCGTGCCGCCCTCGGCCTGTTCGAAACGGCCGCGGCGCGTTGCCTGTGCGCCGGTGAATGCGCCGCGCTCGTGACCGAACAGCTCGGACTCAAGCAGATCTTTCGGTATCGCGGCGGTGTTCAATGCGATAAATGGTTGCGCCGCGCGCGGACTATGCTTGTGCAGCGCACGCGCCACCAGTTCCTTGCCGGTGCCCGATTCGCCGGTAATCAAAACGGTGACATTGGACTGCGACAAGCGGCCGATTGCACGAAACACGTCCTGCATGGCCGGCGCCTGCCCGAGGATTTCAGGTGTTTCGGCAGAGGCCTGTTCGACACTCGCTTCGCGCAAACTTTCTTCGAGCGCACGACGGATCAGTTCGACCGCCTTGTCAAGATCGAACGGCTTGGCCAGATATTCGAATGCACCACCCTGGAACGCGGCCACGGCGGAATCGAGATCGGAAAACGCCGTCATCACGATCACCGGCAAACCGGGATATTTTGCCTTGACCGCTTGCAGCAGTTCCAGCCCCGACTGGCCCGGCATGCGGATATCGGAAACCAGGACCTGCGGCGTGCTCTTTTCCAGTGCTTCGATCGCATCGCGCGTGTTGGAAAAACTTTTTGTGGCCAGATTTTCTCTTGCCAGGGCCTTTTCCAGCACCCAGCGAATTGATTCGTCGTCGTCAACAATCCAGATTGGCTTCATATTTTCCAGTATCCAGCGTCATGCGGCAACACCGTTTGCGATGTCAGGAACCGCTGCTCATGTTTCAGGGCAGCGGTATCAAAATTCTGAAGTCGGTGCATCCCGGTCGACTTTCGCACTCGATTACGCCCATGTGTTGCAGCACGAAGGTTTGCGCCAAAGTCAGCCCCAAGCCACTACCGCCTTCCCGCCCCGATACGAGCGGATAAAAAATACGATCCTGGATCTCCGGCGGAATTCCCGGACCGTTGTCAACGATATGCAAGTCTAATGCCAGGCGATAACGCACCTTTGCCAGCGTCACCTGCCGCGTCACGCGGGTACGCAAGATCAGGCAGGCGTCACCTGCCTTCATCCGGGCGGAAAGCGCTTGCGCCGCATTGTGCGCGATGTTTAATACCGCCTGTATCAATTGCTCGTTATCGCCCCTGAATTCGGGTGCCGACAAATCGTAGTCGCGTTTGATCGTCAATCCGGTCGGGAACTCCGCCAGGATCAGGCTGCGCACCCGCTCGCATACCTCATGAATATTCACATCGCCCACGATATGCGGGCGCCGGTGCGGCGCCAGCAAGCGATCGACCAGCGTTTGCAACCGGTCTGCTTCCTTAATGATCACCTGGGTGTACTCACGCAACTCTTTCAAGTGCCGTTCCGGGAGTTCAAGTTCAAGCAATTGCGCAGCACCGCGGATTCCGCCGAGCGGGTTCTTGATTTCATGCGCCAGATTGCGTATCAGTTCCTTGTTGGCCTGGCTTTGATCGTACAACCGTTCTTCGCGATCCAGCTTGAGTTGCTGCACGTTCTCGCGAAATTCGATCAAAACAGGCATATCGGGATCGTCCAGTGCCGTAACGATGATATGCACATGCAGCGCTTCGCGCCCGGCGCGCTCGAGCACCAGGTCCTGGCGCTTGTCCGCAAATTGATGGGCGACCGCCTGATTGCACACCGCCGCCAGCCCTTCCGCGTTCAGAAAAACCTCGGTCAGCTTCTGGTGCAACAATGCCTTGATCGAACTTTCCAGCAGATTCTCGGCTGCGGCATTCGCATAAATGATGCCGCTTTCCGCATCCAGCACCAGCACCGCTGAAGCCAGCAGATCGAGTCCATCCAATGAAGTTGGTGATGTTTTCACAAAGTTCCAAAAAAATAAGGCCGCATAATGCGGCCTTGTCGGTGCAAGCCTTATGCCTGCTCTATTTTAAATTACCGATTTCGCGTTTTAGCGCTTCGATATTCTTTTCCGAACGATTGATGTCTTCTTTCATTCCCGCGGTTCGTTCCTGGTATTTCGCATAATTGCGTTCATTGCCCTGCCGCTCCGGCTCGCCGTTGTTGAATTCCTTTTTCAGGTCCGCCAGTTTTTTTTCCTCGGTTTTCATTTCATTCAACAAAATCTGCATGCGGTCATTGTCGCGCGCCTTTTGAATATTGCTGTCGATTTTAGGAAACTCGGGCGGCGATGCAGTCGTTCTCGCGGCGACCGTTTGCAGCACCGGCCTGGAATTTGCAGCGGAAACCGGGGACGGAATCATGTTGATGCCCTGCAAATCGACTTTTTTGCAGCCCTTGGTCGTGCCGGTATTCTTATACTCTTTGGTCCCGTTATCGTTTATGCATAAAAAAACATCGCTTTGAGCATGCGCATACCCAACTGCGGATGCAAGGAGTAGCAGTGCCGATAGTTGCTTTTTCATAAACTTTCTTCCATGAAACTATTCAGACGGATTGTCAGTTTAGGATAAGAATCAATGCATTACAAATTTTCCGCAAAGGATTTCTCATTCATGCAACAACCCGGCGCATGAAAAAAGCGGGAAAACCCATGGTTTTTCCCGCTTTTTTGCCTCACGCGACTACTGTCTGCTTGCGACTACACCGAGTAATACATATCGAATTCGACCGGATGAGTGGTCATGCGGAAGCGCTGAACTTCCTGCATTTTCAATTCAAGATAAGCATCGATCATCGTATCGCTGAACACGCCGCCGCGAGTCAGGAACTCGCGATCCTTGTCCAGATATCCAAGTGCTTCTTCGAGCGAAGCGCACACGGTCGGGATTTTTGCATCTTCTTCCGGCGGCAAATGATAGAGATCCTTCGAAGCCGCTTCACCAGGATGGATCTTGTTTTGCACGCCATCGAGACCGGCCATCAGCAACGCTGCAAAGCACAGGTATGGATTTGCCAGCGGATCAGGAAAGCGCGTTTCGATGCGGCGGCCCTTCGGATTCGCGACGTGCGGGATGCGAATCGATGCGGAACGGTTACGTGCCGAATAAGCCAATTTGACCGGCGCTTCATAACCCGGTACCAGGCGCTTGTACGAATTGGTACCCGGATTGGTGATCGCGTTCAACGCACGAGCGTGCTTGATGATGCCGCCGATATAGAACAACGCGAACTCGGACAGCCCTGCATAGCCGTCGCCGGCGAACAGGTTTTTGCCGTCTTTCCACACGGATTGGTGCACATGCATGCCGGAACCGTTGTCGCCAACGATCGGCTTGGGCATGAAGGTCGCGGTCTTGCCATAGGTGTGCGCAACATTCCAGACCACATATTTCAGGTTCTGGGTCCAGTCCGCGCGCTCGACCAGCGTTGAAAACTTCGTGCCGATTTCATTCTGTCCGGCGCCGGCGACTTCATGGTGATGCACCTCGACAGGAATGCCCAACGACTCCAGAATCAGGCACATCTCGGAACGCATGTCCTGGAAGCTGTCGACCGGCGGCACCGGGAAATAGCCGCCTTTTACGGTCGGACGATGGCCGGTATTGCCGCCTTCAAGTTTTTCACCGGTGGACCACGAAGCTTCGTCGGAATCGATCTTGACGAAGGAGCCGGACATGTCGATCTTCCAGCGCACGCTGTCGAAAATGAAAAATTCGGGTTCCGGACCGAAATAAGCGGTGTCGCCCAGGCCGGATGATTTGAGATAGGCTTCAGCGCGCTTGGCGATCGAACGCGGATCGCGGTCGTAGCCTTTGCCGTCGGACGGTTCGATCACGTCGCATTGCATGAAGATCGTGGTCTCTTCCATGAATGGATCGATGTTGGCGGTATTCGGATCCGGCATCAACAGCATGTCGGATGCTTCGATGCCTTTCCAACCTGCGATGGAAGAACCGTCAAACGCATGGCCGGACTCGAACTTGTCCATGTCGAAATGAGAAACGGGAACCGTGACGTGCTGTTCCTTGCCTTTTGTATCAGCGAAGCGGAAATCAACGAATTTGACTTCGTTGTCTTTCACCATCTTCAAGACCTCTGCGGCCGTTCTTGCCATGCGAATCTCCTAAAATGAGCGAAGTGAAATTGTGAAGCGGCTGTTGACCGACCTGAACTCGCATCTCTTTGCGGTCTTCTGCAAATCAAGGAACGATCAAAACTCAACGCGAGATAATAGCAGATTCCATGCCACAAATCGCTAGCATTCCCTACCCGCGCTGTCGGATAAATTGCGCTTTTTTAACGCATGAACAGCGCTTTTTAGAGCTTTTTAGAAATTTTTTGGATGCAATATTTTTCGCACCAAAATTATGCACAAAATATTTTATGCGCACTTTTGGTGCGATCATCAGATTAAATGGAAATTTTGCACCATCACGATGCGACGCTCGCTTTTCCATTTCTCCAAATTACTGAAGAACGGCGGTAAAAACCCGCTATCCGGTAAAGTTATAATGACGGTCATGTATTTTCATGGAATGCCAAATGAATAAGATTGCTGAAATTCTGGCGACCGCACAGCACCGCGCCCGAAGCACGCAGCAACCCTATGCCGGCGCAGTCACCCCGCAAGAGGCATATGCGCTGCTGCAGACGGGCGCCAGGGTCAAGCTGGTTGATGTACGTACCGATGCGGAACGCGATTGGGTGGGCCGAGTCGCCATCCCGGGAACGCAGCATGGCGCAATTGAGTGGAATCGATATCCGGACGGCCAGCCTAATCCGGAGTTTTTGCCGCAGCTGGAACAATTCGCCGACAAGAATGATGTATTGCTGTTCCTGTGCCGTTCGGGCGTGCGCTCGGGCCATGCAGCCAAGCGGGCGACTGAAGCAGGATTTTTGCAGTGCTTCAATATTCTCGAAGGCTTCGAAGGCGACAAGGACGCGCAAGGACACCGCAAAACGGTTGGCGGCTGGTGCAAGGCCGGGTTGCCCTGGATAGGCGCCTGAACGACTGGACATGGCGTCGAAATTCCGGCAAGCGCAATCCCGGCCTTTTCATGATCGGCAGGTTATTACTCCTTCATCAGCCACAATATGCGCTTGCGCACGAAATTAATATGACTGCGCAAGCCATATAGTTCTTCCGCAAACGAAAGCGGAATTGAAATGTGGTTTACTCGCTCTTCAAGCGCATTCAGTTGCACAAGCTGGCCGGAGTAGACTTCGGCGCGCCGATCTTGCGGCACATCCTCGATCGCCTGTTCGACATTGCGCAATTGCGCGTACCAGCGATACACGCGAGAGCGGACTTTCCAGACATACAACGGCGGAACAATGCGCGACAGCGGTAAAATCAGCGCGCCGAGCGCGACGATGACGACCCACATCCTGTCAAAGAAGTTGGCCACCCAGTACGGCATGTAGCGCTGCAAGAACGGCGCGCCGTTCTTGTAAAATTTTTCCGCATCGCGCGCGACGGGAATCTCCGTGTATCGGGCGGCAGGAAACTCGCCTTCCTTGCTGAACCATCCTGCGCCGCCGTGAATATCCGATGCCGCCTGCACGAACAGGTCGATCAATGCGGGATGCAGATCCTCGCGCGCCACCAGGGTTGCGGTCGGTGCGATCAGGTGAAAATCCTTGGCCGGCAAATCCCGCCCAAGGTCGACGATGCCGCGCGGCAGCAGCACATGCGACAGAAATGGAAGACGTCGCGTATAAGCTTCGGCCTGCGCAAAATCGAATAGCCTGATGCCCGGGGTTTGCAACAACATCTGGATCAGCAGTTCTTCCGGCGCGGAACTGAAGACCAGGCCATCGATACGGCCCTCCAGCAATTCAACTGTCGCCGGCGTATTTTCCAGCGCGCTCAAGGTCAGCTCGGCCGGCTCGATACCGTTCACCGCAAGAAGCTTTGTGAATAATTGCGGCACACCGGTACCTTCAGGCCCCACATTGATCTTGAGCCCCTTCAACTGCGTCAATTTCTTGATATCTTTGGTATCGCGATAAAAAAGCCAGACCGGCTCGGTAAAAAGGCTGCCCAGTGAAATCAAACCGGTGCGTTCAGCTTCGCCCAATTCAGTCGAACCGCTTTGTACAAAAGCGATGTCTATCTCCGATTGCGGATTCTTCAACCGCAGCAAATTTTCCTGCGACCCGGGAGAGTGCTTCAGCGTCACCGCAATGCCTTGCTTGCCAAGCATATCCGCATATTTTTTTGCAAATCCCTCATAGGCGCCGTTTTCCTGGCCGGTCGAGATAGTCACGTGCGGCGGCGGCAACGGATCGACGAGCCTGTACGCCAGAAAACAAACCAAAATAATCGCGACTGCCGCCGGCCCGGCGGTAACGATAAGGTCGCGCAGGGAGAAAACAGTAAACCTGAAGATTTTTGGCATGAATGGAATATAGAGACGCGCGTGACGACACCATGCCAAGAAACGGCGGACTATGCAAGCAATTGAACCGGCGTTGAAAGCAACGGCAGATTTGCACCTGCACCGGTAACGGAGATTGTTCGTTACACTCGGAATGACCGGCAGCGATCACTCAAAATCTCTTGCGCTCGCGCCACGGTCATTCCAGTTTTACCGCATGCTCGCGTGTTGCATGGAAGGTCAATTTCGGCCACCGCTCCTGAGTCAATTTGAGATTGACGCCGGAGGTTGCCAGATACGCCATGTTGCCGGCCGCATCGTATGCGATGTTATGGCCCGCAGACGATTTTTCGAAATCGGCAAGTACCCGCTTGTCGTCGCATGATACCCAACGCGCGCTGCTGATGGACGTGCCTTCGAACACCGCATCGACACCATATTCGTTCAGCAAGCGGCTTGCGACGACCTCGAACTGCAGCACGCCGACCGCGCCAAGAATCAGATCGCCGCTATGTACCGGCTTGAACACCTGCACCGCGCCCTCTTCGCCGAGTTGTTGCAGGCCTTTGTGAAGCTGTTTGATTTTCAACGGATTGCGGATCCGCACGGAGCGGAAAAAATCGGGGGCAAAATACGGTATGCCCGTGAACTGCAGCACTTCGCCTTCTGAAAAACTGTCGCCGATCTGCATGTTGCCGTGATTGGGTAAACCGATGATGTCGCCGGCATACGCCTCCTCCACCTGCTCTCGGCTCGACGCCATGAACGTGACGACACTCGGCACCTTGATTTCTCGATTCAAGCGCAGGTGTTTGATTTTCATGCCGCGTTCGAATCGCCCCGAGCATACGCGCAAGAAGGCAATCCGGTCGCGGTGCGCCGGGTCCATGTTGGCCTGGATCTTGAACACGAATCCAGAAAATTGCGGTTCGACGGGCGACACCCAGCGCACTGTCGCATCGCGCTCGCGCGGCGGCTGCGCCCAGTCCAGCAATGCATTCAGGATTTCGCGTACGCCGAAATTGTTGATCGCCGAACCGAAGAATACCGGGGTCAATGTACCTGCCAGAAAAGCGTCGAGGTCGAACGGATGCGATGCACCGTGCACCAGTTCGACTTCCATTTTCAGTTGCTCGATCTCGAGCGGGAACATCTCGACCAGGCGCGGATTATCGATTCCCTTGATCACTTCAAATGTCTGGTCGGCTTTTTCGCTCCCGGCGGCGAACAGCATGATTTCATCGCGCAGCAAGTGATACACGCCACGGAAGGTCTTGCCCATGCCGATCGGCCAGGTCACCGGCGCACAGCGAATATCCAGCACCGATTCCAGTTCGTCGAGCAACTCCAGCGGATCGCGGGTTTCGCGGTCCATCTTGTTCATGAAGGTAATGATCGGCGTGCTGCGCATGCGGCAAACATTGAGCAGCTTGATGGTCTGCGCCTCGACGCCTTTGGCCGCATCGATCACCATCAGCGCGGAATCGACGGCGGTCAGGACCCGATAGGTATCTTCGGAGAAATCCTGGTGACCCGGCGTATCCAGCAAATTGACCACGTGGTCGCGATATTCAAACTGCATGACCGAGCTGGCCACCGAAATGCCGCGCTGCTTTTCGATTTCCATCCAGTCAGAAGTTGCATGGCGGCCGCTCTTGCGCGCCTTGACTGTGCCGGCGAGTTGAATTGCACCTGAAAACAGCAATAACTTTTCAGTCAACGTGGTCTTGCCGGCATCCGGGTGGGAAATAATGCCGAAAGTGCGGCGGCGCGCTACTTCGCGCGCGATCTGCTCGCTAGGCACACTGCGGGGATTGGATGGAGATATACCGTCAACGTCGGACGGCATCGGTTCAGAAGTGGTGGCCACGACAAGCCCTTGCGAAAAGGCGTAAAGTCTACCGGCTCTTGCCGGTGAAGTCTAATTTCTTGATCGATTCAAGAGAATTGGCGTTTGGTCCTGCGGCAACCGGATTTTTTCACGGCAACATATTGTACTTCGCTGCCAGATGCAAAGTGTAACGCATCTGACAAGACGCCATCTCGCGCAATCGGATGAAAATCACTGGCCCGCCTATGGCAATGCGCCATATACGAGATTGCGGAAAAGCGATTTGTAGTGCCCCAGATGTTCCGGAGCCTGTACCAGGAAAATTGCAATCCCCTGTTCCTTTGGAGCGATCCAGAAAAATGTGCCCGCCGAGCCGCTCCGCGAATACTCGCCGGCCGTTCCCGCAGTGATGGCGCCGCCATCGTCGATGCGTACCGCGAATCCCAACCCAAAGCCCAGCACAGGAATTTCTCAGTATGGCGAAAAAACTTTCCAAATAAAAAAGCCGCCCGCTCAAGGCGGGCGGCTTGTACTGCAGATTCAACTTAAGATCAAATGCAGGCCGCGAGTCCCGGGGCGATTGCCGCACGAGTTCCGACTGTGGTTGGATTATCTTCCGCCGCGCCACCCGCATTTCTGGTGAACGTGCATCCATAGGTCGGGCTGGCTACTGTTGCCCGCGTTGTAACATCGTCGCCGGCCGGCTTCGCACCGCCAAGTTCCCACGTCACCATGGCGTTGAACGCTTCCACCTGTTCGGCGATGGTGAAATCGCAATGGCTAGGCGCACGGATCGCACGCTGCACCAGGAAGTTGCCGCTGCCATTTACATCTGCGCGTGCCCGATAGATCTGCTGCATGCTGAACGGTACGTACATGTCACCCAGCGTGTGCAAGGTCACGACCGGCACGCTGAACTGACCGTTCACCTTCGGTATCCAACGCAAGCCGTCGGTCCGCAGGCGATTTGCATCGGTCGCGGCCGTGATCTTTTGAATGGCGGCGTTGAATGTTACTTCGGTGGCGGACTGCGCACTGAGGTCCGTATCGAGCTGATAGACGAAGCGATTGGTATCCAGAACGCTCTTGTTCAGGATGCCGTTGACCGTACCGTCGCCGCCGAAGGTTCCCCAGACGACGCTCTGGAGCGCGGTATTGGCGTAACCCTGGATAAACACTGGTCGTTCGCCGCCGGTCAGATTCTTTACCGCCTCACGAAGCTGCAAGCCCGATGCTGTTGGCACGGTCGAGAACGTTGTGAACATCGCCGTTCTTACATTCGTCGCGATGGTGGAAAAGCTGGTGAAAGGCGTGGCGCCGAAGCCGGCAAGCGTTTGCGCTGCCAGCTGATACGCGGCAAAGTAGTCAAACAGCTCCGTGTCGCCATGAACGCCGCACATTGGCACAGCGCCATCGTAGCGAAACGTGTTGACGGCCGTTGCAATGGTTTCCTGTTCCACTGCTGCAGCGGCAATATGTCCACCCATCGAATGGCCGATGATGTAGGTTTTGCTCGGATTGGCCAGGACGCGACCGTTCGTGACGGCAATCCCCAAGAAATTGCGTGCCAGCGCATTGGTGTCTTCCACGCCAACTCGAACGTCATAGTAATTCTTGCTATAGGTCGAAGCAGCCCACGCATAGCCGTTCTCGATCAAGTGTCTGCGGATGGACGGGTTGGTAAACCCGAGCGCGGCACCGGCTCCGGCATAACCGTGCGCGTACAGCACCAGCCGGCCATTCCAGTTTTGCGGCACTTCGACCCGGTAACCGGCCCCATTCAGGACGCCGGACCACCTGTCGGTAACTGCCGTCGTTCCAGCCAAGGCGGCAAATGGCAAAGTCGCGGTGTCAATGGTGAATGTGCGCGAGTCCTGCGGGCGCGTTTCGGTCTCCGCCGTGACTGTCCTTATCGGCGCCGAGCTTCCGGCCGACGAACCGCCGCCGCATCCGGCAATCAATAAGCTGCCGAGCAAGGCCAGCCCCGCTGTGTTTCTGAAAGTCCTGTTCATTATTATGTCTCCGCGTGGTTGAATAACTTCAGATGCGTTTGGTATTCAATTCATTGTCTGCAAACTATGTTTTCCAAAGACCGTATTTGAAATGCTGGGCGGTGCGCACAGGATAAAAACGGCTTCTGTGCGAGGAAAGTTTGTCTTATTCAACGAACCAGTAGTAAATTCATAATTCCGCTATGCAGAATTATGTCCCACTACGAAAACCATCTTAAGAGGTGCTCCTGAAGTTGTAAAGAGGACTTCAATCGCGTTCCACATCGGAAACAATGATTTATAGCCATGTTCAGATGATCATCATTGATTTTCTATCTTGTTCAATTTTCTTAAAATTCGTTAATAGTCATGGCACTTCGCGAGACATGCATCACATCATGTCCCAGATCAAGAGCCATATCAGGGTAGAGAAAGACTGCTTTAGAGGAAATGCTCTATTTTTATCGCGACCAACAACCGACGCCCATTAACTTCATAAAAATTAGCTTTACAGCAACTAACTATCCGTTAAGTTGAAAACTGGAACGACTTGATAGATAGGTGGGCATGTATTTTTAACGTGGCGCAATCGGATTACCTCGTGAGCAATAGGGGCAAAATGGCGGGAAATCATGAAAAGCCACGAAAATTCGAAAAAGCTGGAAGGGAGCACGGGGCCGCATCCGGCGCGCACCACAGATAATCCGATCTCCACTGACGATATCGGCTTGCCTACAGGCATACAATCCGATGAGGTCAGCAAATTGGGTCAAGCCAAGCCTGATCCGGAAAAAGTGAAAAACAAGTCGTAATTCGTTGCGGCAGAAAGCCGCAACCAGTATGAAAAGTCCCGTTGATTCGGAATGCAGTTGCGCGAAACAGGTTACTCACATTTATAGTGGACAATCCTGTGGATAACCTAGGGCAATATTTATTAAGTACATGATTTCTAAGGGTTCTCTCGTATTGACTCAAATCAATGCAAACCGATTTGGCGATGCTTTCCCACTAAAGATTCGGCTCCAAAAATAAAATGCACCGGCTTGCAATCACAAGCCGGTGCATCAAATGAAACGTCAGTGAGGGCATTTAACAGCCTGGAACGGCTCAGGCAGCCTTGGGTTTGAATTGTTTGTCGCTGATACGAAATTTGTTCCGGCGATCTCCCATTAAGACCCGTAACTCCTGGATACTCAAATCCGTCACCTCATGCATGCGTATCAGCAGCGAGGCACCGACAGGCAGCCTGCGGTGGCGTATCTTGCTTATTACAGGTGGGGCCACTTCCAACGCACGGGACAAGGCGGCATCGTTTTTCAAATTAAGCTTTCCGATGATCGAAGCCAACAAATTGTCTGGATTGTAGTTAACATTTTCAACTAAATTTTCATTGTTCATTGTTTCTCCTCACTTTGATTGCATTGCTTAGATTGTGACCAAATGTAACTACACGTTTTTGATATTCCGCAATACAATTTATTTTCAGCCTTGTTTCTTCGTACACAGTCTGATTTCAATCTAATCGTCACATTCGCCCTTGATACCGCGCAATGCCGCCACGCGGATATCGGCTTGGCGACTGGATGAAGTTTGGTGGCAATGACTAACAAGGCGCCGCAACTGATTGCGGCAGCAGCGCCGAATCGGAAGCGGCAACAAGCTACAAAATAATCGAATCAGGGGAATGCGGCGATCAGCGCTCTAACCAGCCAGACCACAATGCCAATGCATACCGCAACGATCAGCACCACGGCTGCAGTAGGGAAATTTTTTTTGCCCATCGCGCGTATCTCATCATGGAGACAACTTGAATCGCCAGTCTAAGACAGCGCGAATAAATATGGATTGCGTTCAATCAAGGCACGCACCGGTTCGAGGAAACACGAACGCGGTGGAAGAAAAGTTCACGAGGCGCAAGCGAATGCAGCCCGTCCGGTTGCAATAAATTCAGAAGCACGGTTATCGATGCGGCCGACGCCGTTAAAATTCATGTTCTTTCAACGCCCTGGTCGCGCGCTGCTCGGCCAGCGCCCATGCCTCTTTTTCGGTTGCGCATATACCTGCGGGAATATAGGTTTCGGCGATTTCCGGCTCACGTGCAAGCCGGACAAATACCTGGGCTTCATATGTTCCATCAGGCTGTTGAACGGTATTGATTCTTGCAATGTGGGAACCACTTTGTAGAATATGTGGTGTCATGTCCATCTCCTGCATTTAAGCGCCACTCTTTGAGCGACTCCGCCGCATTTTCATTTGACAAAAATTGGGACAATTTATTTCATCAGCTTGTCCACCAACGCATATCCCCTCATGAAGCCGGCCTGTACCGCGGCTTCCTCGGTGGAATAGTCATCATCGTCGCCGGAGCCGCCCGTCAGCATACTGAATGAACTGGAATCCGCCCCGGGATCGGAAATGCGGACCGTGTAGTCCCATTTCTCGGTATCGCCATGAGGCAAAGCGGTCACATGCACATCCAGTCCTTTATATTCCTCTGTTCTCCAGCTTTGAGGCACTATCATTTGCAGCTCCATCACAGATTCGTCTTAATTAAAATCAAAGATTGTGACCGATCGAAAAATCCGCAAGTTCCACGCCGAATCCGCTGCATGATTTCCAATGCTTCGCCTTGCGATTATTGCGCGCGGGAATCGGCATATTTTCCCGAGCGACAATTGTGGACTCTTATTTTTTGCACATTTGATAGAGCCAAAAATTTCCGCTGGATTCCTCAAATTTTTTTTACTCAGACAAGAAGGAATTGCCAAGTGCTCCACGGCGCGCCAAAGGTGAGGCCGGACTTGAAAAATCGATCTGGCCTCGCCCGCTGCGGCCGGTGTCAACTTCTGCGGCGATAGAAAAACCCGGAAAATCCGCTGCCACGGCGCTATTATTTTTGCGGTGAACGTTGCGGATCGGCTGCGACCAGAAGGCTGCATCGAATTTTCTCGACCAGCACCGCGTCGATCGAACCGCGCCACCAGCGCATAGCCCACGGTTTGTGGCGTGAGTGGCCCACGATAACCAGCTCGATTTTTAATTTCTCCACCAATTCCTTGATGATGTTCACCGGTTCGCCGACCTCCAGATGGGCCACGACGCTCAATCCTGCTGCGGTCAACAGCGTCTTTCCATCCGCCAGTTCGCGTTCCATTTTTTGTTTTTCCGCGATGAGCTCTTCTTCGACGTTGATGATCGCCGCCGCAGCGTATTCGCCTACCAGCAGCGAGGGCGGCGGATTGACGACGACCAGCAGGTGTATTTCCGCCGACGAACCGGGAGCAAGACGAACGCATTCCTCCAGTGCGGATCGGCTCTCCGCGGTACCGTTGTAGGCGACAAGAATTTTGCGGTACATAAAAGCCTCCGATCGTTGCAAGAATTGATTCAAGTATATCCTCAGTTGCAAATATGACCAGCAAATTCAATCGATACGGAAAAATTTATCGGCGCGGGAATTTGCATCAAAAAGAAATGGAAACCCGCATACAGCGGCGTCGGGGTGCACGAAACACGGTACATTAGCGCGACGGGAATCCTCGCCGCGACACAGGCACTGCTTGTGAAATTTTATCGCGCGCAGCGTTGGCACGGTACGAACTCTTACAGGATTAAACATGACTACACATCGGATTGCAGTGATCGCCGGCGACGGCATCGGCAAGGAAGTGATGCCCGAGGGATTGCGCGTGCTGGATGCCGCCGCGCGCAAGTTCGGCATCGATTTCAAATGGGACCGCTTCGATTTCGCGTCATGCAATTATTACGCGAAGCATGGACAAATGATGCCGGACGACTGGAAAGACCGGATCAGCGGGCATGATGCCATTTTCTTCGGCGCGGTAGGCTGGCCGGAGATCGTGCCGGACCATGTTTCTCTTTGGGGTTCGTTGCTCAAGTTCCGCCGCGAATTCGACCAGTACGTAAACCTGCGTCCGTGTCGGCTGATGCCGGGAATTCCATCACCGCTGGCGAACCGCAAACCCGGCGATATCGATTTCTATGTGGTCCGTGAAAATACCGAAGGCGAGTATTCATCGATCGGCGGCAAGATGTATGAAGGCACGCCGCGCGAAATGGTATTTCAGGAAAGCGTCTTCTCGCGCGTCGGCGTGGACCGAATCCTGAAATTCGCATTCGAGCTGGCGCAGCGCCGTCCCAAAAAACACCTTACCTCCGCGACCAAGTCAAACGGCATTTCGATCACGATGCCGTACTGGGACGAACGTGTGGCGGCGATGGCAAAAAGCTATTCCGATGTGAAATACGACAAGTACCATATCGATATCCTGACCGCGCATTTCGTTCAGCACCCGGACTGGTTCGATGTTGTGGTGGCGTCCAATCTGTTCGGCGATATCCTGTCCGATCTCGGGCCTGCCTGCACCGGCACCATCGCCATTGCGCCGTCGGCCAATATCAATCCGGAGCGCAGCTTCCCTTCCCTGTTCGAACCGGTGCACGGTTCGGCACCCGATATCGCGGGGAAGGCACTGGCCAATCCGATCGGACAGATCTGGTGCGGCGCGATGATGCTTGAACATCTCGGTCATCCGGAAGCCGGCGCAGCCATCGTCAGCGCAATTGAAAAGGTGCTGGAAGCAGGACCCGCACATGCGCCGTTTACGCGCGACATCGGCGGCACCGCGAAAACAGGCGATCTCGGACGTGCAATTGCCGAAGCTTTGTAGCGCCGGATATCGAAAAGCAAGTTATGTCCCGGCGAACGAACAATTTGAGAATTGTCACGCTGGTGAAATAAAAGCCGGGTATCTTTACCTTCATGCCGTACATGCAACCGATATGCATGATGGCGGCTGGTGTGCTGATCCGATGGGATCGGCGCACCAACTTCCGCGTTAACTGCTCCCGCTTCAATACACCGAATCCGCTTTGCATTACCGCTTTCAGGCAACGCCGTATATGCCTGCATCCGCGTGGCTAATTTCTTTTCAATAAGACAACGACCTATTCGAGGAAATGCCATCGGCGTAACGAAATGAAAGTTCTTTGCCAGGATAAATCCGCGCCGCGCCTCCAGATGCCGCATGTTTCAAAATAAGTAGTCGATGATCGGGAACAAGACGCGGGTCCGGCTATCCATTAGCATTAACACCGGCCGAATCGGCACGACGAATTGATGGAGATACGGATGAAATCTGCTGGACTGGAAGGCGCGACTCTGGATCGATGGGTCGCCAAGGCTGAAGGCATCGAAGTGAAATACAGCACCACGCAGCAATACTGGCGCATTGACGGTACACCCGAAAACATTCACTGGGCGCCGCACTGCGACTGGTCGCAGGCGGGACCGATTATCGAACGGGAGTTGATCTCATTGCTTGCGCCCAAGATGGGCCATCTCTGGGAAGCCAGTTATGGCGACACTGTCGAATCGCAGGCGCTATGCCATGGAAAGACGCCGCTCGAGGCCGCGATGCGCGTGTATGTGTCGATCAGGTTCGGCGCCGACGTGCCCGACTAGCTGATGAACTTGATGGCGCTCTTCCAGCCGAAGCTGGAAGAGCCATGCGGACTATTTCATTTTGCAAGCGGATGCGTAAGCATCGCTGTGGTTCGGCAGCGCCACGCCCAAGGTACGGTTGGTGATCCGGTCCTGTGCATCCCGGCTGATGACGCGGGTGTAGTAATTCTGGATCGGATAGTGGTTGTTGTTGAACTTGAATTCACCGCGCACGGATTTGAATTTTGCCGCCTTCAGCGCCTTGCCCAGTGCTTCCTTGTCCTCGATCTTGCCATTCACGCCGCGCACCGCCGAGTCCATCAGCATCGCAGCATCGTAGCCTTGCGATGCGTACAGCGACGGCAACCTGCCGTAATCCTTGATGAAATCGGCAACGAAGCGCTTGTTTTGCGGATTGTCGAAATCGTGATTCCATTGCGACGCATTGAACATCCCCAGCATCGGCGCGCCGACCGCCTTGATGATGTCTTCATCGGCGGAAAATCCCGGGCCGAACAACTGTGCGTTCCTTGACAAGCCCGCATCGACGAACTGCTTGATGAAATTGATGCCCATGCCGCCCGGCAGAAAGATGTACACCGCGTCTGGCTTCAGCGACCGGATCTGCGCCAGTTCCGCGCCATAGTCGAGCTGCCCTAGCTTGGTATAGATCTCCTCTGCGACCATGCCTTTGTAGTAGCGCTTGAAACCGGTCAGCGCATCCTTGCCGGCCGGGTAATTGGGCGCAACCAGCGCCACATTCTTGAAGCCTTTTTCAGTGACATGCTTGCCGACCGCCTCATGCAGGTTGTCGTTTTGCCACGCCACGTTGAAAAAATACGGATTGCACTGCTCCCCTGCGTATTGCGACGGGCCCGCATTGGCGCTGATGTAATGCGTTTTGGCGTTGAAGATCGTCGGACCGACCGCCAGCATCACATTCGAAAACACGATGCCGGTCATCAGGTCGACCTTATCCCTCTTGAGCATCTTGTCCACCAGTTGCTTGGCCGCATCCGGGTTTTGCTGATCATCGCCGCTGATCACTTCCACCGGCAGATTGCCGAACTTGTTGTTGAGATGTTTCAGCGCGAGCGAAAAACCGTCGCGGATGTCCACACCGAGGCCGGCGCCGGCGCCGGAAAGCGTGGTGACCATGCCGACCTTCACATTGTCGGCCGCGTGGGCGCCGGATGCGGCTGACAGCGCCAGTACAAGCGCGGAATAACGTAGTAGCTTCACCATCGACTCCCTCATGATTGACCAACGGATTCGGCCCAATGCCAGGATCCTGAAAACTTCCATCGCCTCAAATAGCGCTTTTCTTGTAAAGTTCATGATTTTAATCTGAATTGGATGCCATGCTAGGCAACGCAGCGAATCCGACCGTCGACGCGGAAGCAAACGTTTCAGATTCCTTGTCGCCGTGCTTTACGCAATGACGCGATTTCCGTTGGACGCACATCATTGAATTGATATTAAGGCAAGGGCATGGATATCACGCTCCTCATCGAGCATTCGTTGAATGGATTGCAATTCGGCCTGATGCTGTTCCTGCTCGCCGCGGGATTGACGCTGGTGTTCGGCATCATGGACCTGATCAATCTGGCGCATGGGTCGCTGTACATGGCGGGCGCCTATTTCGCCGCCACGTTCAACGCGCTGACCGGCTCCTTCTGGATCGGGATGCTGCTGGCGGTCGCCGCGACCGCCCTGCTCGGCGCGGTGCTGGAACTCGGCGTGATGCGCCGGCTCTACGGCCGCGATCATCTGTCGCAGGTGCTCGCCACCTTCGCGCTGATCTTCATTTTCAACGAGGGTGCGCGCATGCTGTGGGGCGCCCAGCCGCTGACCTTGAATGCGCCGCCACAGCTGGCGCAACCGGTCGAATTGATGCCCGACTTCTTTTATTCATCCTACCGGCTGTTCATCATCGGCGCCGGCATTGCGGTGGCGGCGCTGCTGTACCTGGTCGTGGTCAAGACCCGCATCGGCATGATGGTGCGCGCCGGCGCATCCAATCGAGAAATGGCAATTGCAATGGGCGTCAACATCAAGCTGGTATTCACATTGTTGTTCGCCTTCGGCGCGGCATTGTGCGCATTGGCCGGCAGCCTGCTTGGTCCGATTCTCGCGGTACAGGTCGGCATGGGTGAAAGCATCCTGATTCTGGCATTCGTCGTCGTCGTGATCGGCGGAATCGGCTCGGTACGGGGCGCACTGGTCGGTGCGCTGCTGGTCGGCATCGTCGATACGCTGAGCCGCACCTTGCTTCCGGTTACGCTGCGCCTGCTGATGCCATCCGATATCGCATCCACCCTCGGTCCCGCCCTTGCATCGATCCTGATTTATGTGCTGATGGCGGCCGTATTGTTTTATAAACCGCAGGGATTGTTCCCTGCGCGCGGTTGAGGAGCGGCCATGCAAAGCAATCTGCATCACCGGTTTTCAACTATCGCGGTAATTGTGCTTCTAGCGCTGTTGGCAGTTTTCCCACCAGCAGCATCCGCGCTGGACCAGGAATTTTATATCGGCGTCGCAAGCCGGCTGATGATCTTTGCAATTGCCGCCACCAGCCTGAATCTGGTAATCGGTTTTGGCGGCATGGTCAGCCTCGGCCATGCGGCATTTTTCGGCACAGGCGCCTATACGGTCGGCATCCTGATGCAGCACGGGATCGTGTCCGCATGGCTTTCCTGGCCTGCGGCAATCGCGGTCAGTGCGCTGCTTGCTGCAGTGATCGGGCTCATTTCGCTGCGCACGCGCGGCATGTATTTCATCATGATCACGCTGGCGTTCGCGCAGATGGTGTATTACCTGTTCATTTCATTGCGCGCCTATGGCGGCGACGATGGCCTTTCCCTTCCGGCGCGTTCAACGATCGGACTCGACCTGGCGTCCGACAGCGCGTTCTATTACGTGGTGCTGGCGCTGCTATCGGTATCGGTGCTGATGGTGTATCGCCTGGTCAATTCGCGTTTCGGCCGAGTCGTCCAGGCAATCCGCGAAAATGAAACCCGCATGGAAGCCATCGGCTATCCGGTGTTCCGCTACAAGCTGGTGTGCTTCATCGCGGGCGGTGCGATGGCCGGCCTGGCCGGCGCGCTGATCGCCAACCAGAACATGCTGGTGAGTCCCAACCTGATTCACTGGACCCAGTCCGGCACGCTGATGGTGATGGTGATCCTGGGCGGGGTCGGCTACCTGGCCGGAGGCGTGCTCGGTGCGGTCGCGATGCTGCTGCTGGAAGAAATCCTGTCGGGTTATACGATCCATTGGCAGCTTGGGCTGGGACTGATCTTGCTGGCGGTCGTGATGCTGCTGCCGAACGGCCTGGCAAGCTTGTTCCACCGCCGGCGTCGCGCCGATGTTTCGCGGGAGGATGCGAAATGACGCAAGCGGTGCTCGAACTGCGTGAACTGGTCAAACGCTTCGGCGGACTGGCCGCTACCGATCATCTGAACCTGACGGTGCATGCGGGCGAAATCCACGCGCTGATCGGTCCCAACGGCGCCGGCAAGACCACACTGATACACCAGATATCCGGTGCCATCGTACCGGACTCGGGCCGGATTCTTTTTGACGGAAAAGAGGTAACCCGCATGCCGATGCATGACCGTGTGACGATCGGTCTGGCGCGTTCGTATCAGATCACGAACATATTCAACAATTTGTCGGTGCTCGACAATCTTGCGCTGGCGGTGCAGGCGCGCGCCGGCAGCAGCATGCGCTTCTGGCGACCGGTGTTGTCGGAACAATCCTTGTTCGATGAAGCGTATGCGATTGCGCGGCAGATCGGGCTCGGCAATCGGACCGGCTTTCCGGGCGCCAGCCTCGCGCATGGCGAAAAGCGGCGGCTGGAACTCGGCCTCGCGCTCGCCACCAAACCGAAATTGCTGTTGCTCGATGAGCCGATGGCGGGCATGGGCCAGGAAGAATCGGCCGGCATCGTGCCGTTGATCGAAAACCTGCGCGGCAAGGTCACGGTGCTGCTGGTCGAACATGACATGGACACGGTATTTCGTGTCGCGGACCGGATTTCGGTATTGGTGTCCGGCCGGATCATTGCAACCGGTACGCCGGACGACATCCGCCGCAATCCGGAGGTGAAGAAAGCCTATCTCGGCGACGAGGTGATCGCATGAACCCGATCCTGCGCGTGCAAGATATAGCGGCCGCATACGGCAGCAGCCAGGTGCTGTTCGGCATCAGCCTCGACATCGAACCCGGCAAGGTCGCCACGCTGCTCGGGCGCAACGGCATGGGAAAAACCACGACCGTGCGCTCTATACTCGGGCTCAATCGCATCAAAAGCGGGCAGATTCATTTCAACGGCAAACGCATCGATCAATGGCCGGCGGACCGGATCGCGCGCAGCGGGATCGCCATCGTGCCGGAAGGCCGGCAGATTTTTTCCAACCTGACCGTCAGGGAAAACCTGGTCGCGTTCGCATCGAATCGTTGCCAGGCAGCGGAGCCGTGGACGCTGGAACGGGTATATGCACTTTTCCCGCGTCTGAAGGAGCGTGCCGGCAACATGGGCAACCAGCTGTCCGGCGGCGAACAGCAGATGCTGGCGATCGGCCGCGCGCTGATGACCAATCCCTACCTGCTGATCCTGGATGAAGCGACGGAGGGGCTGGCGCCACTGGTGCGTGAAGACATCTGGCGCTGCCTCGCACAGTTGCGAACGATGGGGCAGACCACGCTGATTATCGACAAATACATCGAACGCTTGATCGCGCTCGCGGACCGGCACACCGTCATCGAGCGCGGTAAAGTCGTCTGGTCGGGAACGTCAAGCGAGCTGCGGCTGTCGCCGGAGATCTGGCATAAGTATGTCGGGGTTTAGGAACGTGCACGGAATAATTTCCTTATTTCGTCCACGTCCCTTAGCAAACTTGGAATGACGGTTAAGGGTTGGCGCGGAGCGGCCATTTCGAACTTAACCGGCCGGACTGAAAAATGACAGGAAAATAACGGTTTCGACTGTCGCAACGAGATTTGCAACGGAATGCAGAAAAATGGTCAGTATCGTTGATCCGGTCATGATCCTTGCCGCACCCAGAACCAGCCCCATCAAGAAGATCGTGCCGATCCCGTAAAGATCGTATTGCATATGAATCACGGCCCATGCCGCGGAAGTCAAAACCACCGCACCGGCCGGCCCGAGCGGCGACTCTGAAAGCCCTTTGAGCAGAAATCCCCGGAAAAACAGTTCTTCAATCAATGGCGCGGCAACGATCAAGGCGATCCACAGAATCCAGCGGGATTCGATCGATGAATATATGCGCCACATGAATTCCGGAACGATGGGTTTGCCCAGAAAATAGGTAAACAGGTCCAGTACGATCAAAAGCCCGGCAAACAACATTAGCCATCTGCCGGTTTCTCTTTTGGACGGCATGGTCAATCCCAGATATTGCTGAAGATCCGAACCGCGTTTCAGTTTGACCGCAAGCACGATCAGCAAACTGCACACCAAGGTTGTGGCGAAGGTGCTCAACGAGATTGCCATGCCGTCGTACTGCGTATTCAACAATGCATCGGACAGATCATCAGGCGAGAGCACGCTCTGGGTTACACCGACATAAACGCCCGCCACGGCGCTTCCGACCACGACATATACTGCCGCGACAAGCGCTCCCCAAAGAAGCGTGCCCAACAGGCCCCAGTGTTTCACGCGATCCTGAACTGTGATTTCTTGCAAAGCGATTCCCCTTCGTCCCGATATCAATTGACAAACCGGCAGCAATTGTACCGCCAGCACGCAGCAGCGCAAGCCGTCAGGATGCCGAATCAAATCGGGGAAAAACGAAACAGGGAATTTTTCAGATGTCGCGGCGTTTTACGCAATGCTTTATTGCGAATGCATTTCTGACAGGCTCGATCGGTTCCATCTCCGCGTCTTGCAAAGATGGATCGACGATCTGGCGGCGCGGCATGCGCCGCCATCAATCACGAATGGCGCCGGGACGCCTGTGAAATGAAAATGTTTATTTCCGACCGGATTAATTCTGCGTTGACGGCGGAGAAGATTGCGCCAGCTGGTCCTGCAGATGTTTCTCCAGACGGTCAAGAATACGCAAGCGAGAATTGGGCGTGTAATCTTCGACTAATCGATGGTTCGATAACTCCTGAAGTTGGTTGATTTCCTTCTGAATTTTTCTCAGCTTCCACTTGTAATACCATTTCATGGCACATTCTCCCCGTTTTGCCCGTACTTGTTCACTTGAACTCACTCGATGCATCGATACGTCACCTCTTTACCCAGGCACCGATGCGTCACGATCGCGACCGGCAGATCGTGCGCAAAAGCCCTCTGGAGCGATGATGGTGAGAATCGAAACAGATGCCGATTTGCTACGCCATCCCTTTCGACATCGAATGCACGGTTGATAAGACACTGTATTTTTGCTTTTGTTCCCGAATAGAAACTTATGTTTAGGCGCCAGTATCCCGGGCAAACGCTTGATTGAAAAAGGAATGTAATGAATTCGGCGCCGAGTCAGGAGCAAGGCGCGGCAAGGGCGATGCCCTTGCGATGGAGAGCGCTCGTTGAGGCGAGCGACACTTGAAAGCTCACACGGTTTGCAGCCGTGCTTGAATTGTACAGCGGCTGATCTACTATTTTCCGGACTGCATGCGATCGGTGATGTCCGCGCCGATTCCGCGATATCCGATGAAGCGGCTGGACGAATCGAACATCGGTTCGCCGCTGACTTGCAGATATTGCATGCTGCCATCGGCATTGCTGCGGCTATAGACAAAGTCGAGGAACGGGCGCCTGGCCGCGATGTTGGCATCCAGCAGAGCCCGCTCGTCCGCATTCCATCCAGTCAGCACGGTACCGGGGGCACCCAGCATGTCTTGCGGCCCGATACCGAGCATTTCAAACACCGGGCCGGAAACCTTGGTGAATTTCCCTTGTGCATCCTGCTCCCAATACCAGTCCGACGACAGTTCCGTAAAACTCTTGAAGCGGGCCTCGCTTTCGCGCAATTCGGCGGTGCGTTCCAGCACCGTCTGCTCCAGCACCTTGTTGTAATTGCCCAGTTTTTGATACAACAGCCGCACTTCCAGCATGTTGTGGATGCGCGTCTGCACTTCGACCAGATCGAACGGCTTGCTGACGAAGTCCTTGGCGCCCGCTTGCAGCGCGCGCAGCTTGTGGCCCGGTTGCGCCGTGATGACCAGCACCGGAAGATAACCGTCCGTCTCGATTTCCTTCAAGCTCTCCATGACCTCGAATCCATCCATGCCGGGCATTTGCAGGTCGAGCAGAATCAAATCGTAGCGATGGGCCGAATGCAGGGCACAGACCGCGAAGGGATCCATCGTCGACGCGATACGCAGATAACCCGCGTTGCGCAGCATTTTTTCCAACAGCACGACGTTAGGTTCCTGATCATCGACGATCAGGATGCTGGCGTTCAAAATCTCGGATGCTTCAAGCATTGCATTTGTCCCAAAAAGTCATGTCTCTGTCATGCCGCGCCATTATGCCGCGGTCTCGGTATTCGATTTCTCGTCCAGGCCATGTTCCGCAGCATAATGCAATGCGACATCCAGCGCATCCATGAACTCGAGGACCTTGATCGGTTTTGTCAGATAGCGGAAAAACCCGGCCTCGATACCTCTCTCAATGTCGCGCGGAACGGCGTTGGCTGACAATGCCATCACCGGGATGTGGGCCGTTACGGGATCTCTTTGCAAAATTTCCAGCGCACCGAAACCACTGATGCCGGGTAAATTGATATCCATCAAAATCACATCCGGCTGATAGGCGCGCGCCAGTTGGATGCCCAGGTGGCCGTCGATGGCGGTCAACAATTTCAAATCGCTGCGTCTTGCAATCAGTTGCTCGACCAGCGCCAGATTTGCCGGATTGTCCTCGACATAGAGCAGCGTGCGTTGGAACGGCAACACGAGCGCCGCCGATGCATGCTCCGGCTCATCCGCGCCGGGCTCGCCGATACCGTCGTGCTCCAGTTCCGGCGCGCTCGACGCGGCGAATTCGACCCAGAATACGCTGCCGGTTCCGACATTGCTTTCGACGCCGATGGCGCCGCCCATCAATTCGACCAGTTGCTTGGTGACGACCAGGCCGATGCCGGTGCCTTCTTCGGCACTGGTCTCTTGGCCGAGCCGATTGAACGGCTGAAAGAGTTGCGCCAACTGCTCCGGCGCCAGGCCGGTGCCGGTATCCTTAACGCTGATGCGCACCCGGTTTTCGTGCACCGCGCATTTGACGATGACCGCGCCGCCATCCCGGTTATATTTGATCGCATTGGCCAGCAGGTTGATCATCACTTGCTTGACCCTGGTCCGATCGGCATGGACGTAGTACTGACTATCAAAGCGCGGGAACGTCATCTGTATCCTGCGCTTTTGCGCCTGAGGTTCAATCATTGCCTGGCAATCCTGCAGCACCTCCGCCAGCGACATCGATTCCTGCGACATCGTTACCTTGCCCGATTCGATCATCGCCAGATCGAGGATTTCATTGATCAGGCGCAACAGGTACCAGCCGGCCTGCAAGATCTGGTCGATCGACAGTTTCTGCGCCGATGTCGGCGGCGGCGTCTCGGACGCCATCAATTGCGCGAATCCCAACACTGCATTGAGCGGCGTGCGCAATTCATGACTCATGCTGGACAAAAATTCCGATTTCGCCAGGTTGGCTTTTTCCGCGGCCGCTTTCGCGGTTTCCAGCTCGACGTTATTTTCCTGCAGTACATGCTCGAACTGCTTGCGCTCGGTGACATCGCGCGCCGCGGCAAACACGCCTTGCAGCTTGCGGTCCCGGTCATGGAAGGTGGTCGCGTTGTACGAGACGACCGTTTCCTTGCCATCCCTGGCGTGGGCAGTCAACTCGTAGTTGGTCACCTTGCCTTCGCGCAGAACGCGCTTGATGGCCACCTCGGCCCGCTCCGGATCGGTAAAATAGTTTTTGAACGGTGCGCCGATCAATTCATCGCGCGAACAACCCGTCAACGCTTCCATCTGCTGATTGACGTCGCTGATGATGCCGCGTGGATCGGTGGTTATCAATGCGTCGATATTCGATTCGATCAGCGAGCGCGTGTAGAACTGCTGGTCGCGCAGTCGTTGATCGAGCAGCGCCTGCTCCGCCTCGACTTGTTTACGCGCCGTGTTATCGGTGCCGATCAACAGGTAGCCGATCACTTTATCTTGCGCATCACGCAACGCGGTGACCGACACGATCGCCGGGAAGCGGCTGCCGTCCTTGCGGATATAGGTCAGCTCGTAAATATCCTCGATGCCGCGCGACGCCTTGAACACCAGCGCCTCAAAACCCGGCGTGATCGGGGTATCCAGTTCCAGGCTCAGGGCCTCGGCGCGCGCCACCAGTTCCTGCGCATCCGAAATGCCGGCCGGCGTGATCTTGTCCACCACCTCCGCCGCGCTGTAACCGAGCATGCGTTCCGCACCGACGTTGAAAATCTGAATCACGCCCTGCGCGTCGGTGGCGATACTGGAAAAATTGGCGCTGTGGAAAATGGCATCCTGCAATGCGCCCGCCTTCAACAATGGCTGGCGCGCCTCTTGCTCTGCCTGCTCGGACGCCAGACGGCGACGCATTACCTGCCGTATCCGCACATACAGCAAGGCCTGGAAGCTCAGCAGCAGGACGACCGTGCCCCAGATAAAGGCGGCGACCGGTTGCATCACATTGTTCCATGCGATACCGCCGGCCAGCAGCAGAATGGCCAATGTCATGCCGAACCCGAGCAGCATCAGTCGTTCGAGCGATATTTTTTCCATTGCATGCATAGTGTTAAACATTAATTACCTTACAAAAAGCGTTAACCTCGTCTACATCAAGGTGGCAGCGAAGCGGTCAACGCTTTTCAGGCGCTACTTCCGTATTTCGGATGTGTTCATGCAAACTTCCGTTGCCGGAAGATCCTTTGTCGTCAGCCGGCCGAGGTCTTCCCCGGCTTGTCCTGGCGCTGTCGCACGTCCGACAGCAAGCGGGCAAACTCTTTCTTGACGACGGCGTAACATTCACAGACATTGCCCTCCAGGCCGTTCCGGTTCAGCACGGTGATATGGCCGCGCCGATAGCTGATAAACCCATGGCCTTGCAATTTTCCGGCCGCTTCGGTGACGCCTTCGCGCCGCACGCCCAGCATATTGGCGATCAATTCCTGGGTCATCGTCAATTCATTGCTCGGCAAACGATCCAGCGTCAACAGGAGCCAGCGGCACAATTGCTGCTCTACCGAGTGATGACGGTTACATACGGCGGTTTGCGACATGTGCGTGATCAGTGCTTGTGTATAGCGCAGCAACAGCCGCATCACCGGCCCGGAGCGATTGAATTCTTCCATCAACAGGTGGGACTTGAGACGGTAGCCGTGGCCGCTCGTCTGGACCACGGCGCGGCTGGGCGTGGTGTTGCCGCCCATGAAAAGCGAAATTCCCAGCATGCCCTCATTGCCTACGCCGGCAATTTCAGACGAGCCGCCGTTTTCGAGCAAATAATGCATCGAGACGATCGATGTAGTCGGAAAATAAACATACTGCAGCTTGCCTCCCGACTCATAGAGTACGTCGCCCAGCAGCATCGGGACCAGTTCCAGATGCTGCGCCAGGCGGTCGAACTCAGCGTCGAGCAAAGCTGCCAGAAGATAATTTTGGTTGGGGTCGTGCGTACTGGACATGTCAGATCTCCTGCTTCCAGCCGTTAACCAGCGGGGTAGGTAAAGGCACCCTAAGAAATGGTCTCGACAAGGTAACACGTCCGGCCTGCTTTCCCGGATAGTATTTCGGTTTGGCGCAAGCTTATGTGCGTTACCGCACATAAAGGCCAACATCGTGCCAAAAAGCCATGATGGCGATGCGCGTATCAACGCCTGCCAACTCGATGGATATCGGGCGATTCGTTACCGCAGATAGCAGGCGCTTGTCCGGCCGGGATAAAAAAACGGCTCCGCGGTCGTTGACCGCGGAGCCGAAGTTCTCGCGAGGAGAACTCCATCTTTACTGGAATAGTGCCAACTTCATCTATTTGGCAGGATCGGCGAGCGATACACTCATCATGCGTTCATAACGACACGACAAGTTTCGCGCTCATCCATCCCGTCAATTACAAAGCGCACCACCGGCAAATTATCGCTGAGCAGGAACCACCACGACCGTATCACCGGTTCGTCCGGTATCGCCCTTGCTACCATCGGCGCCGGTTGCGCCGGTTGCGCCAACATAGCCGGTCGCGCCGGTTGCACCGGTTGCGCCAGTCGCTCCGGTCGCACCGGGAACCGCCACTGTCGAGCCGGTAGCACCGGTTGCGCCATCGTAGCCGGTAGCGCCGGTTGCGCCTTTGGCGCCGTCATAGCCGGTTGCGCCGGTTGCACCGGCCGGGCCAGGTTCGCCGGCAGGACCGGGAACCGCCACGATAGTCGGCGTGGGATTGGTAACCGTCGTTTTTTCACAAGCGCTCAGACCCACGATTGCAACCAGTGAAGCTAACAGTAATGAATATTTCATAATGATCCTTTTATTGGTGAAAGAAAAATGCGCACAATATTGTGCATGGACATGCCGGCGAAAGAGGCAATTACAACCGTTTACGAAGGCGCCGATTTGTCGATTCGTCGCCATCATCACGGCTTGCGCGATAGCCGGCCCATCCAGTGCCAGCGGATGAATCCGGGTTCGACATGCGGAGATTAGGCGAAAGCATCAACCTGCTCTGTGCGTCAACGCACAAAGGAAAGTTTTTTTTACTGGATTCAAAAAGGCGGAAGTTTCATTTCGTCTGGCCATTGGCTTGCCGATGATCTTGTACGGCAGACCGACAATACAAATCAAATGCAATCTCCATCCCGTATTGCCGCGAGACAACCAGGCATCACGCGGTAAATGATTGCGCTCAATGCGCTTGTTGCCGATCGGCGCAAGCGCCATCTCGATAATCCTCTTTTGTACGCTAACGCACAGTTCCTGCGCAGGTTTACACATAATCTTCGGTTGGCAGCGCGACGTTGAAAATGTGACCGCGCCGAAATCGTATCCAAACAATCTCAGGGAAATAATCATGAAAAATCAAAATACATCGTGTAACGGCACACGCAAAACGCTTTTGCAATCCGCATTGATCGTTGTCTTCAGCGCAGCGGCATTTGCGCCGGCAACCGGCATGGCGCAGGCTGTGAATGATCCCGGCCACTGGTACAACTCCCAAGGCATCGTTTGGAAAAACTCAACCGGCTTGTGCTGGCGCTCAGGTGCATGGACTCCGGCAAATGCGACTCCGGAATGCGATCCGGAACTGATGGCAAAGGCTGAAGTTCCTGCTGAAAAACGCGCAGAAATACCACCTCCGGCAGCGGCGCCAACACCGGCTAAATTGCAGACACGGAAAATTACCTTTTCAGCGGAAGAGTTATTCGATTTCGACAAAGCAGTCTTGAAGCCCGCAGGTAAAGCAGGACTGGATAACCTGACCAATGAAATCAATGGCGTGAATTATGAAGCCGTACTTGTGAGCGGACATACGGATCGTATCGGCAGCAATCAATATAACCAGAAACTTTCCGAGCGTCGTTCCAATGCTGTCAAGGCTTACCTGATCAGCAAGGGAATTCCTGATAGTCGCATCACGTCAGCGGGAATGGGCGAATCGCAGCCGGTAACGAAGATCGGCGATTGCAAAGGTCCGGTCAGCAAGAAATTGATCGCTTGCCTGCAACCTGATCGCCGGGTCGAGGTTGATGTAACCGGCAGCAAGGAAGTCGTTGTCCCGCAATAATCATCATACGGTGACCGGGAATTCTTTGGATTTCCGGTCACTGCTCCGATTTTCATCACGGCCGGTTTCGGCTCGGCCTACAAGGAGTCTCTTATGTCTTTCCTGATTTATCTCATCGGATTTGCCATCCTGATCGGCGGTGTTGCCTGGGCTCTCGTCACGGCCGGGGTTCCGCAACTCTACGTACTGATTACTTCCGTCATATTGCTTGGTGTAGGAATCCTGACCGGAGTAGCGCGCACGCGCGGCAAGGATCCTTCCTGAACAATCAGTTCGAACGTTAGCCGTCTCGGTGTGCTGGCGTACAGACCATGAAATGAAATCCGGGCACTCTTGACCTTATTCACTCACCGGAATTTCAATCATGATTCAGACTCAACGTCCACTTGTCCACACCATGTTGCTTGCTTGTGCGCTCATCGCATTTACAGCGTCCGCCAAAGCCGAGATCGTGCAGTGTGTCGATGAGGCGGGATTGATTACGTTCACCGACGTTCCATGTAACGCCGACGCAATTTCGGTTCGCATGCCTGGCTCGATTAAAGGTTCGCGAGCCGGGGCCGGGGACTCGCCACAGGCGAAGCGTTTTGCCGCAGCCGAGCAGGCACGCGCCGCCGCATCGGCCGGCAAGGCCGCAAACAATCGAAGAGTTGCGCTTGACGTCGCGACGTCAAGCGCGGCCAGAGCTTCACTGTTGGCGATCGATCAGGCTTCGACGCTGCAACGTCAGCAGGCATCGTCGCAACAAGAAGCGCGCCGCGGAACCTGGGAGTTCTGGCGCTCGTAGCGGGATGCGCATGCAAGGACTATACGTCCGTCCCAATCGACCGGCCTTGCGGCGATGTGTGCGCCACCGTACTGATCCCGCTAAAAATTCAGCCTATAACTTGATGCCTCAAACCTGATTTCACATTCAATCAACGATCCACCGGAGAGAAATAATGACGAGAAATTCAAAACTATGGTTCATGGTCTTGTGCGGCGCTGCAGTGGTTCTGGCTGCCGGCTGCAGCAGCATGAAAACGCCGGCGACTGCCTCGGTTGCAGTCTCGAAAGCGGCAGTCGACAATGCCGCCGGCGCAGGCGGTGCGGAATTTGCGCCGGTCGAAATGAATTCGGCGCGTGAAAAAATGGCACTGTCCAATAAAGCGATGGCAGCCAAGGATTACAAGCTGGCAAACGATCTGGCGATCCAGGCGCAGGCCGATGCCAAACTGGCGCAAGGCAAGGCCAATTCGGCCAAGGCGCAGACTGCCGCCAATGCATTGCAGGACGACATTCGTATCTTGCGCGAAGAGCTGGATCGCACCAGCAAATAAAACCACGCGTCTGTAACGCAACACCGTCACCATTCAGCACAGCTCATGCAGGGCGCACGCTGCAACCCAAAGGACATCATCATGGAAAAATTTCACATCAAGCCCGTATTGTTAGGCATTGCCATTCTCGTCGGCGCTTGCAGCTCCACGCCAAGAACCACCAGTTTGCTGGATCAGACACGCAGCGATTACGTCCTGGCGCAAAACAACCCGAACGTCGCGAAATACGCACCGCTGGAAATGAAGCAAGCCGGTGAAGCGCTGGGTCAGGCCAATGCCGCGGCCAAGGACAAGGACAGCGCCGAGAAGATCGACAAGCTGGCTTACGTTGCGAAACAAAAGATCGCGCTCACTCAAGAGGCCGCGAAACAAAAATCGGCAGAGGCGGACGTCGCCAGCGCCGGCAAGGAACGCGATCAGCTCCGGCTGGACCAGCGCACGAATGAAGCCGATCAAGCCAGGCGGAATGCCGAGCAGTCCAGGCTGGCAGCGCAGGTAGCTCAGGGCGAAGCGGCAGAAGCGGAACGCAAGACCCAGGAAGCGCGGGCACGTACAGCGCAACTGGAGGCACAGTTGGCCGATCTGGCGGCAAAGAAGACAGAGCGCGGAATGGTCATCACTCTCGGCGATGTGCTGTTCGGCACCGACATGGCTCGCCTGAATCCCGACGGCATGCGTACCGCGCAAAAGCTTGCTGACGTACTGCAGCAAAATCCGCAGCTTACCGTGCTGGTGGAAGGATTTACCGACAGCACCGGCACCTCCGCTCATAACCAGGAATTGTCAGAGCGCCGCGCCACCGCCGTGCGCAATGCCTTGCAGGAAATGGGCGTGGGACGCGATCGTGTGGCGATCCGCGGCTATGGCGAGGCGTATCCGATCGCTGCCAACAACACGGCCGAAAACCGGCAGTGGAATCGACGCGTCGAAATCATTCTTTCCGACGCCAATGGCAAGGTCATGCAGCGTTAAGTCATACCGCCCGCATCTTGGCGGTGCAGCAAGGCCTTGATGCGTTCGGCTGCTTCGTTCGCGGAGCAGTCAGGCGACGCCATGTTTTATATCGATCGGTTTACCTTTCAGGAGTTCATCATGCTGCAATCAAATTTCAATGCCATCAACAACGACGTCAATACCTTGGTCAAGGATGCACAGGCACTGCTTAAATCGGCTGCTGCATTAACCGGGGAAAAGGCCGAAGAAGTACGCAACCGCGCGATGCAATTGCTGGATACGGCGCTGATCAAGAGCCACGAAGTGCAGGAAAGCGCTCTCATCGCCGGCAAGGAAATGGCCGCCTCGGCTAACGTCTACGTGAAAGAAAACCCATGGCGCGCGATCGCGGCAATGGCTGGTGTCGGGCTGCTGGCAGGTCTGATTCTGGGCCGTAAATAGTCAACCGGCATGCGCGCTCGCATCGACGAATCCGCAACCGTTCCTGCGACCGGCCTGATCGCCGGTCTTGCGGGATTGGCCAGGAACGGGTTTAGCCTGCTGCTGTCCAGACTGGAGCTGGCGGCGCTGGAGTTGTCAGAGGTGCTCGATCATCTGCTGAAACTGGCACTGGTGTTTGCGCTGGCAATAGTGACGGCGTGGTTTGCGATCGCCTATGGTACTGCGCTGATCGTGTACCTTTCATGGGAAAGCCTGGGTTGGAAGATCCTGCTGATCATGGCGTTTTCCTTTACGGCAATGACAGTGGGGCTGTTGCTCTATGCCATGTTCATGGCAAGACATAACAATTTCAGCCTTTCGGCGACGCGGGCCGAACTGCAAGCCGACCGCGATATGTTGTTATAATCGATGAAGCTCTACCCGGGCCGCGCATTCGAGCCTGGCGCGCATGAATGGAAAATCCCATGGCCAAAGAAGCAGAATTGAAGGCTGCCAGCCGCAAAGCCAAACTATTGATCGACAGTGCACATTACCGTGCCAGCTTCGTTCAATCAAAGGCGATGGTAGTCGATGGATTGCGTGTCGAATCCCTGGTCCAGTCCGTGGTCGAGAATGCGAGCCGCTTTGCCGCCAGGCAAATGGGAATTTCGCCGGGGCCGGCCGGGGTCAGCTTCAAGACCCTGATGCCGCTAGCCGTTGTCGCATTCTCATACCTTTCGCGTTCGAGATTGCGCAATCTCGCGATCGGCGCCGGCCTTGCAGCAGCGACGACAGCGTTCGTGACCTGGAGACGAAATCGCCCGGCACTACGCTCGCACAGGCTCGCGATCGAACCTGACGCACCTGAAAAGTTGAAAATCTCGTGAGAACCTCAACAACTCCCGTAAGACTGTCTGACTTCATTCTGGAACAAATGGAGCCGATTCTTCAGGCGTGGGAAGCGTTTGCAAAAACCATTGAGCCACCGGCGCTCACCATGGACCGGAATGCCTTGAGAGATCATGCATCGCGGATGCTGAAGGCTATCGCGATCGATCTTGGCAACTCCCAGACAAAATTCGAACAAGCCGAGAAATCCAAGGCTCGCGGACCACGCGACGAGGAAGACACGGCTGCTGAAACGCATGCTGCCGCCAGGCTCATGTCGGGATACACCGTTGAACAGCTGGTCTCCGAATACCGCGCATTGCGTGCCAGCGTGCTGAAACTGTGGGCCGAAAAGGCCAAAACCGGACTGCCGACGGACCCTGAGGATATCACCAGGTTTAACGAAGCGATTGACCAGGCACTGGCGGAATCGGTTGCGCGTTATGCGCAGATGGTGAAGCGATCCCAGGACCTGTTCCTTGCAATTCTGGGACATGATTTGCGTAATCCTCTGGGTGCAATCATCATGGCCGCGAATGTCATCAAAAGCGCAACCGACATCGACAGCCGATATACAGCTGTCGCCGCCAGGATCTTTCACAGCGGACATCGAATGAACACCTTGGTCAATGATTTGATCGACTACACCCGGACCCATCTTGGCTCGATTCTGCCGATCAAACCGACGCAAACAAATATTGCGCTGATATGCCAGGGCACGGTCGATGAACTGCGGATAGCGAACCCGGGCCGGACGATTGAATTTGATGCGTCCGGCGACATGGAAGGACTATGGGACGGAGGAAGAATCGCCCAGGTGTTCTCAAATCTGATCGGAAACGCATTGCAGCATGGCACCAGAAGCACGCCGGTTGTCGTCAACATCAAGTCCGACAAAAACCATGTCCTTGCAACGGTTCACAATAAGGGAAAGCCGATCGAGCCGGAAAAAATTCATGCCCTCTTCGAGCCGCTGGTAAGACTGGCCGACCAGGGAGAAACAGATTATCCAAGCGAGACGAGCCTTGGCATCGGACTTTACATTGCCAGGGAAATCGTCCGTGCGCATGGCGGCACAATCAAGGTTGAATCTTCAATTGACGCAGGCACAGATTTTAGAGTGCATCTGCCACGCACTCCGAGATTCGACGCCGGGCCCGCTGAATAGATTTCCTGTTACGAGGCCGACTGATGCGCTGGCATGACACGGCAGTTTGTGCGCCAGCGAACAAACAAAATGCTCCATTGGTTTTATATTGTCTGGACCGGTAGTAAAGAGTTTTCCCTCAGTCAGATTTCGATGCTTCATTGGAATTTGATTCACCCGCTGCCGAAAGGCATGCGGGTTTTTTCGTCGTTACGGATGGAATTGCCTGGAAATGAGTACGCCGAACTACCGGAATGTAAGACTGGCTTCTCTCTTATAATCTGCGCCTGCTTTCAGAAACAAAAATCTTCGACCATGATTCGATTCGAATCAGGTGACGGCGACGGTCCGTTCTGCGGCAGCAGCCGATCCCTATCGATCCGCCGGCCAGTCAACATCGGTCGTGGCCGCTCGCCCATCCCTCCGATCATTTCGTGCGATCTTCATGACGAAGATGGGACGAGAGTCCGATCCCTCTTTTCGTCAGCGTAACTTGATGATGCGACTGTCCGGTAACTTGCCTTCAGCCGGCACCAGTGCAAGCGCAGGCGCCGGCCGCCGTGCCTGGTCGTCAACGTCGTAGGATCCGAATGTTTCGTGCGTTGAGCGCGTCTCGGGAAGCACATAGACGATTCCACTGGTTTTCCTGAAAGCCGGACTCACGACGTGCTCATAGAAAGTGACAGGCACATTAATGCAGCCATAGGAAATCCGGTTATCCACGGTTGTGGGCGACATCAGCCGTTCGGCGCGTCGCTCCTTTCGATTGCTGGTAACTACTCGATGCAAGGAAATGGCCGCGCCATAGTCTACCCAGAGAATTTCCTTGCCGTGGAGATTGCGGCCAAGCGTGGCGACAAAACGCCCCGCGGGCGTGGTTCGTTCATCCGGTTTGATAGTCGATAATTTTCTTTGGCCTATATCCGGTACGGAATCGTCCCCACGCGCCATGCCGAGCAACGCGGCAGTTGCGCCTTTAATTTTCCCGGTGGAGTCGAACACGAAAACCTTGGCATTTTCCTTGTCCACAATCAGGAATGGCAGGTGGTGGTTATCGCCGGAATCGACAATCCAGTCAGCCGTGCGGCGTGCGACTTCAGATGCGTTCTCCCGTGCGAAGTATGCACGCCCGGTCCGTTGCGGTGCCATGGTCTGCGCCGCGACAATCGTTGAGACGACTGCTTCTTGATGTCCGGACAACGGGCGGACGGGACTGATCAATTGTGCAGCGGCCTCTGCCGCATGCACCTGAGGGTGGACAAGGCAGGCGGCCATCAAGCCAAGGCCGAACATTCCGGCCACGGCTTTCGACGTCGAACGAACCTGACCCGACCGCTTTGCGGCATGCGCCGTCGCGGCGGAATAAAGGTTAAGTTTTTTCACTTGGGCAGTCATATCGGGCCGAGATGCCTAGTTCCGATCCTGTTTCGGCTGGCGCTCGGGCGCCACGAAAGGCTTAGGCGGCGCCTCGACCGGCGGTGGTAATGCGGCCGGCGGAACAGCAATTGGCTGAGGCGTTTCCTCCACCACGGCTACCGACGGTATATCGGCCGACACTACAGTCAGAGGAATGTCCGGCGATGTGAACAGCAGGTATGGAGGCGCTGACGTATAGGGGATGGCGACATAAGGCGTTACCGGAACCGGGGATGTGACGAGCGGTGTTGTGCCTGTTGTCCCGGGCGGGACAACAGGCACAACAGGAACCACAGCCGCCGCGACGATATTCCCCGTGGTTTTCGCAACCACAGGCCCGCAGCAAGGAACCGCGAGCGCGTAGTTGGTGGCATTTGCACCAGCCAGGCTGTAGCCGGTGTAGTTGACAATTTTGTTGGTTCCAATCGCCGCGGTATCGAACAAAGCGGTGCTGCCGGGTCCCTCGACCAAGGTGACGCCGGCAGGGGCGCCTTTCAATCCTGCCAGGCTTGCCGTTGTGGTGCCGTCGAAGGTCTTGTCGGTGACGTTGGCAAACACATACATGTTTTGCTCGAGCGTGGCGCCGCCGCTCAAAGTAAAGTTGGGTAAATAATCCGTTGGCGATGTGTACGCGACGGGATTGTAATTAATTGTCGCCGGAGCATTCGGTCCCGTGACTGTGACCTGGGGTGCACCTGGAGCAATTACCAGGGTGCCGGCGCCGATTCCCGGTGCGCTTGCACCATATCCGGCGCTAAGCACCAGCCCGAGCGGCAGGCCCAGGCTTAGTGCAGGAATAGCAGTGCCTCTGGTCAGCGTAATAGCCCCGTTGACGTTGATATTCTCAGCCGCGCACATGGTGATATTGCCGTCCGTCGCCGTGATGGCGCCACCCAGCAATCCCACGTTCACGTTCAAGTTGCGCCCGGCGCCCAGTAAAATGCTGCCGCTTGTTGTGGTAATACCGGATTCCACATTGATGTCGCGTCCACAGCATATCGAAATGTTGCCATTGATGGCCGTCAAGTCGGCCTGCACGTTGACGTCGCGTACCGCAGTCATGACAATGCTGCCATTGGTAGGCCTGATGTGGTTATTCACGTTGATATCGCGCAGCGCATTCAACGTCAGGGTGGTCGCTGCGTTCCAAACCACAGCCGAGTTCACGTGGATGTCACCATTGCCAACGCCGAGTGCAGAAGTCGTGATGGTGATGTTAGAGAAAACCAAATCCGCTGAGAGTTGGGCTCCAGTGATATCGTCGCCGGGGGCGACCCCGATGGTGTAGTCTTGCGGGTCGATCAGCCAGTTCCCGGTTGATCCGGATGCAGCCACAGTGGTGACACGCTTGCCATCGTGGATTTTGACGTGTGCCGCCGAAGTCTCGATGAAGCCACCGTTGCCGCCATTGGGCGCGCTGGCGTCCAGTGTTCCGGCGACGTTGACCGTGCCGCTTTGCATATCGCCGAGCAGCAGGATCGTGCCGTTGCGGTTCTCGATCGTCTGTGCCTGAATCACGCCGGTGTTGTTCACGGCGGTTTGCAGCAAGCTGCCCGCCCCTTGGGTCGTCATCAGGACACGGCCGCCATCGGCTCTAATCAGGCCGCCGTTTTCAACCAGTGCATTCACTGCGCCCTGGTTCACCGTGACGTTGAGCAGTCCGTCTCCCGCCATGTCGAGCGTCATCGCATTACCGGCTGCCAGTGCCACGGTACCGAGATTGGCGGAAATCACGCCCTGGTTGCTGACGTTTGCGCCCAGCAGCGCGACGTAACCGCCGCTGGCATTGATCGTTCCCTGGTTAAGGACCGATCCCGCACCGTCACCGGTAAACGTGTAATTGCCCGCCATGAAATTGCTGTTCGTGATGTTCAATGTCGAGGCCACCAGGCCGCCGACGTTGACCGAGGCGCCTTGGCCAAACAGGATGCCGTTCGGATTGACCAGGAATACCTTGCCGTTGGCCGACAACGTGCCGAGGATGCTGGAAGGATTGGCGCTGATCACCCGGTTGAGCGCAACGGAACTGGCATTGGGCTGCACGAACTGGACCGTCTGTCCCTGAGCGATGTTGAAGCTCTTCCAGTTGATGACCGTGTTCTGTGTCGACTGATTGATGGTGGTTGTCGTGGCGCCGCTGTTGATCGATGCGCCGCCTTCCACGACCACACCGCCAACCGGCGAAGCATGCACATTGGCACCGAATGCCAGCATCACGGACAGTGACAGCGCTTTCAAGCCGAAGCGGGACGCAGCACCGGCAACGCTTATGCGACTCGAGGATTTTTTTCCGGCAGAACCGGCGTTCTCCGATACGGCAACAAAAGTGCCGGTCTTGTCGTTCCAGATCGATCTGTAGATATTGTTCATTTTAAGGCTCCATTTTTTTCAAGGGCTAGGCAAGTCGGTGTCCGGCTGGACTCGCCATGCTCAAAAATATTTCACAACCTGAATCCAGAATCGGCCTGACCGGTCAGGGGCTGAAGTCGCCACTGCATTGCCCAGCTTGTGTGCGTAATAGGTCCGCACCACAAAATTTCCGGGATCGGTCCAGGTCGCTCCAACGCCCGCGCCACTCAGGGTTCTGCTATTGGATCCGGCAGTCCAGGGATTCTTGTTGGTAGTCACGGTGCCGCTGTCGACAAAAGCGACCAGCTGCATTTGCCCAGGCATTTGCGGTGAAAATTTCGGAAGCAGCATTCTGGCTTCCAGTGTCATCAGGTAGCCTTGATCCCCGTAGGCTTCCCCTGTGGGATAAGCTCGCACACCATACATGCCGCCCAGTTCCATCTTCTCCGACACGTCGAGATTCTTTGATGCGACCTGTCCGCTGATGGAGCCGTAAAGCGATATCGTGTCGGTTATGCTCTGCAGACGCATCGCACTGAATCCGAGCTTGTTGTAATGTCCGTTGCTCTTCGCGGTCAGCGCATCGAACGACCGGACTGCGGGCGTTTCGATGTCGATGTTGCCGGTGGTCCAGGCCAGCGAATATCCGGTCACGCCACCGCCGCCAAAACTGTCGCGGTGATCACCCACCAGACTTGCCGTCAATGCCTGGGCCTTCTTGTCGGTGACTGATGATGTCGAGTCCACTTTGTCGCGGAAGGTCTTGGCATCAAAGCCGAGGTGGGCGTAAAGATTGGTATTGCGCGAACGGATCAGCGGATAGCTGCCGTAGATGCTGGCGATCTGTGCCGTGCCGTTTGCGTTCAGGCTTTCGAATTCGCGTCCCAGCTTATAACCCAGATAACTGTAAGCCACGCCCGCGGTCGCCTTGCCGAACTGCATCTGATAAGAGGCGCGCGCATAGTGCATCCCGGGGCCGGAAGTCAGTACGCGCAGCGAAGCCACGTCACCGTGTCCTGCCGGATTGTTGAGGTTCACCGTGGCGCCGACACGATACTCGCCGGTGTACCGGTTGCCGGCGTTGTCGGCATCGATACTCCCCGTGACACGCTGTCCGGGAGTGACGTCGACCAGCAGGTCGGATGTTCCGACCGTGGCGCCCGGAACCAGAGTCGATTTGACCTTCACACCCGGAAGATCGGACAGCAGCAAAAGCCGGCTCTCGAGCGGGCCGGACGAAATCACGTCACCGCTGTTCAGCCCGGAGAGAAGATCATTTGCCAGACCATCGGACAGGTTTGTCTGATTTTGCAGGATGACTTTGCCATACTGCCCCTCGATCACCGCGATCGTTACGCCGCCGCCCTTGATATCCTGCGGAGGAAGGTAAGCCTGCGCCACGAAGTAGCCGTTCCGCCGGTAATGATCGGCTATTTTGGAAGCCATGCCGCGCAGCTCGGATAGGGTCAGTTCGCTTCCCGGGGTGAATCCGGTCAGTGCGACCAGATCTGTTGCGGAATAGGCTTGCGCACCGGTCACGCTCAAACTGTTGACGACGATTTTTGCCGTATCGGCGGCCGGACTTGCCTGCACCGTGCCGCGCTCGATTTCAAGTTTCGGTACTGCCTTTTGCGGAACCGGAGCCGCCGGAATCTGCTGTATCTGACTGCCGGAACTCGGCGGCTGCTGGGCGAAGGCGCCATGGCTCAGTGCCAGCAGCGCAAACGGTAATAATTTGGAATTAAACATGATCCCTCTCGACGGTAGTAATGCATATGAATTACTTCTTGTTACATAATGAGCCGCGGAAACTATTTGATCCGTGCTCCAGCGCACATAGCGAAGTTTTTTCAAATACCGGAAGCCGGGCGACATCGAGGCGATTGCATCTGATACGTGCCACCTGGATGCAAAGTCGGAGACAGCGCGGTTTATATAGTCGATCGAAGCACAGCGATCGAGCCGCGCTCGGCGAATTGCTCAGGGCCTGGCCGTTTCACAAAAAAGAACCGGCACAATCAGGTATTTACAGGTTATCTTTTCAATTCGAAGGGATTAGGCAGTCGAAATGCAGCTTTATATTTTTGTATGTCAACGGCTTCCGCTGCCAGACGTTAGTGGAGGACGCACGCATCTTTGCCGTGCCGTAGTAATTACAAAAAGGTCTCAAATGAATAAATTAATCGCTGCTTTAATTTCCAGCCTGTTTGCCATGTTTGCTTTTGCTGCGGGTCATACGGCTACTCCTGCTACGCCGGCAACGCTCAAGGCGGAAGCCAAAGCAGACAAGGCCGATGTGAAAGCTACGGCCGCTGAAGTAAAAACCGATGCAAAAGCTGACGCCAGCGTCTCCAAGGCAACTTCCAAGGCAAAGGTAAAGAATGCCAAAGCCCGTTCGAAAGCGGCAACAGCCAAGGCAAAGGCCCGTGACAAGACAGTAGACGTAAAACCGGAAGATCAAATCGGTGCGAACGCCAAAGCCGACAAGGCAGATGCCAAGGCTGATGCCAAAGCCGACAAGGCAGTAGTCGATGCCAACGCTACCGTTCAAAAAGTCAAAGTGGATGCCGCGGCAGACAAGATGAAAGCAAAGACCGACACTGCCGCTGTCAAAGCGTCAGGTGCCGCAGATGTGAAAGCCTCTACCGCCAAGTAATCCGGCCGTACCGGTTTGAAAAGGCAGGCGCGTCCTGCCTTTTTTCATGCCCGCTGAATTTCAATGCGCATGGCGGCTGGTTCTCCTGCAATTTGGCATTGATTCCGCAATTGCACACGGTGCCGCTCTATCCTTTTCCGCCGAGGCGCTTTGTACGCTAACGCACATCATTTAATTTCAATCGTGGGTACGCTTGCGTCACTGATCGGCCAAAGCCGGTTGGCCATAGACGAATGGACCGCTCGGCTTGCACAGTCTGCTTTTACCGAAATCCGTAGTCACCATTTTTCATAAAGAAAGAACCTCCACATGAATATCAATCTGGCCCTTGCCCCTCTGGTTTCCCTTATTGCCGGAATCCTGATTCTCGTCATGCCGCGTCTGTTGAATTTTATTGTTGCAATCTACTTGATCGTCATCGGCTTGATCGGTCTTCTCGGCACCGGAAATTTTTTCCGGTAAATCGACAGCGCGCCGCACCATGAACAACGGCGTGCCAGGAAAAATATGCCACGCTATCTGAAAATTTCGATGTGGAGCCTGTTTGGCTTGACCGCCACGCTTGCCCTATGCATTGTAGTCATCGCGAACTATGACTGGAACCGCACCAAGCCGTGGCTCAATGCGCGCGTGACCGAAGCCACCGGCCGGCCGTTCGCCATTCAGGGCGATCTTTCCATTCAGTGGCGCAGATCGGATGCAGCGGAATCGAGCTGGCGCAGATGGGCTCCCTGGCCGCATCTGCGCGCACAGAATATTGAATTCGGCAATCCGGATTGGGTTAAGGCAGCGCCCCATATGGCGGAAGTCAAGTCCGTAACTTTTTCCCTGAACCCCTTCGCGCTGCTTGGAAAAAAAATCATTGTCCGGAATTTGCAGTTGGAGGAACCGCTTCTGTTCCTGGAGCGTACCAAAGGCGGCAAAAAGAACTGGACATTGAAATCCGGTGCACCTTCAGAGTGGCAGTTCGAAATAAAGAAGATAGGCTTCAGCAAAGGCAAAGTGCACCTGGTCGATGCGATCAAGCGCGCCGATCTGCGGATGAGCGTCGACTCGCTCGATGATAGCGGCGCAAACGGACACGCACTCGGCTGGAAAATATCCGGCACGCTGGACAAGGAAGCGGTCAAAGGCGGCGGCAAGGCAGGGGCGATACTCTCGCTGCAACAACAGAGCACGCCCTACCCGGTCGAAGCCGACGTCCGCATAGGCAAGACAGTGGTGGCATTCAAAGGCACCCTGACCAATCCGCGCTCTTTGGGAGCTCTAGATGTGCGCCTCAAACTTGCCGGGGTCAGCATGGCGAAACTGTATGCATTGACCGGCATCCCTTTTCCCGAAACGCCGGCCTTTGCCACCGAAGGCCATCTTATTGGAAAAATCAGCCGGCACAATAGCGAATGGAAGTATCAGGAATTCAGCGGCCGGGTCGGGTCGAGCGATCTGTCCGGCACATTCGAATATCAAATAAAGCAGCCTCGGCCGCATCTCAAAGGCGTGCTTGTTGCCAACGTACTGAAACTGCAGGATCTCGCGCCGCTGATCGGCGCCGACTCAAGGAAAAGCAAGGCGAATCGCGGCACGGCAGTCGTACAACCGGCGGACAAGGTATTGCCGGTAGAACCGTTCAAGACCGAGCGCTGGACCAGTATCGATGCGGACGTCAAATTCACCGGCCGCAGAATAGTCCGCGACAAGCAATTGCCGATCGAAAATCTGGTAACCGACCTGCATCTTCAAGACGGCGTGCTGTCGCTGCAGCCGCTCAATTTTGGAATTGCCGGCGGCAATTTGATTTCGACCATCGTGCTGGACGGACGTGGAAAGCTGATCAAGGCGCAGATGAAGATATCCGCGCGGCGGTTGAAGATCAAACAACTGGCGCAGAAGTTTCAATCCATGCAAGCCGGCCTGGGCGAGGTGAATGGAGATGCGTCGCTGTCGGCCACCGGAAATTCAGTCGCTGCAATGCTGGCCTCGTCTAACGGCGAAATCAAGGCGTTCATCAGTGGCGGAACCGTCAGCAAGTTAATGCTGGAAAAGATCGGCTTGAATATCGACAGCATCATTCTCACGCAGATGAGCGGCGACAGGCAGGTAAAGTTGAATTGCATGGCAAGCGATTTTTCCGTCACCAACGGCTTGATGCAAACGCGCACCTTCGTGATCGACACGGACGACGCGATTCTCGACATCACCGGCCAGATCGATCTGGCGCGCGAAAAACTGGCGTTGACCGTCAAGCCAGACACGAAGACCTTGCGCCTGATTTCATTACGCGCGCCTTTCTATGTCACCGGCAGTTTCAAGTATCCCAAGGTAAAGGTCGACAAAGGCGTGCTCGCGCTCAAAGCCGGCGCAGCGGTCGCGCTGGCCGTAGCGGCGCCGGTACTCATGGCGGTCATACCCTTGGTGAATCTCGGACCCGACAGGGAAAGCGACTGCGCAAAGCTGTTAAGCGACGTGCGCAAAAAGCCGGTGGCGCCGCCCCCCGGAAAAATCTATCGTGCCAAGCTGAAATCAGAACCGGTCAATCGCGATAGAAAGTAATCGTGACTCTAAAAAACATATGGATCTTGATCAAGGCCGCGACGTCATCGTGGGTCGACGACTATGCGCAAAGCATGGGAGCGGCATTGGCCTACTACACCATGTTCTCGATCGCACCGTTGTTGCTCATCGTGATTTCGATTGCCGGGATGATTTTCGGTGTGGAAGCCGCGCGCGGCGAAATTTTCAGTCAACTGCAGGGACTGATGGGGCAGCAAGGCGCCGACGCAGTCAAAGGCTTGCTCGAAAGCGTGAGCAAGCCGGCCGAAAGCATCACTGCGATGCTTGTCGGGACCGTTCTTTTGCTGATCGGTGCAACATCGGTGTTCGGCGAATTGCAGGACGCACTTGATCGCATATGGCGAGCGCCCAAAAGACACAAGGGCGGCATCTGGGGTCTGTTGCGCGCTCGTCTTCTCTCCTTCGGCATGATCACGGGCATCGGTTTTTTACTGATGGTTTCGCTGGTGGTCAGCGCGGCGCTGGCGGCAATCGGGAAACTGTGGGGGCCGCTGTTTTCAGACTGGGAAATCCTTGCAAGCACGATTGATTTTCTGGCCACCCTGGCATTTACCACGGTGGTCTTTGCAATGATTTACAAGACCATGCCGCGCGCAAGAGTGGACTGGGCCGACGTGTGGATCGGCGCGGCAGTAACTTCACTGTTGTTCACGATCGGCAAACTGCTGATCGGACTCTACATCGGCAAAAGCGGTGTGACGTCGGGGTTCGGTGCAGCCGGCTCATTGGTGGTGGTACTGGTGTGGGTGTATTACTCCGCGCAGATATTTCTGTTGGGTGCTGAATTTACCTGGGCTTATGCGCTTACCTTCGGATCGCGCAAGGAACAGCCTGTTCCCCCAGCTGCGCCGGTTGTACCCAGCCAGGCGACACAAAAACAGCCTGACGAGAACCTGGTCGAGGCAAAGCAAGCCGCCGTAGCGGAGGAACGTGAACAGACGGATAAGGATGGCGTGCCGGAAGCCGGGCGTCGATTGTAAAGGCCATGCACCAATAAGTGCACCGCATGGTCCCGCATACTGGCTGTGCCCGATCGGGCCACGGCATGCACGACAGCGTCAGGCCTGGGACTCGAGTGCCTGATCAATCAGCCGCGCGCGCAATTCGGTCTTGAGCACCTTGCCATAATTATTTTTGGGAAGCCGATCGATCAGCACGTATCGCTTGGGCCGCTTGAAGCGAGCCATCTGCGCCAGGCAGTGTTCGTCAAGCGCCTCTGTCATGATCCGCGCGCCCGGATGGAGCACCACGAAGGCCACCACAACCTCACCCCATTCCGGATCCGGCGCGCCGACAACAGCCGCTTCCGCCACGCCGGGGGCGGCCAAAAGAACTTCCTCGACCTCACGCGGATAAATATTGGAACCGCCGCTGATGATGAGATCCTTGCTGCGATCCTTGAGAGTAAGAAAACCGTCCGCGTCCAGGCAACCTACATCTCCGGTGTAAAGCCAGCCGTCGCGAAGGGCCGCAGCTGTCGCCTGTTCATTGCGCCAGTACCCTGCCATTACGCTGTCGCCCTTGACCAGCACCTCCCCCACTTCACCCAACGGCAGATCGCGGCCCTCTGCATCGCTTATCCGGATCTGCACCGGCGTTTGCGCCACGCCTACGGACGCAATACGTTCCAGGTAGCGCGGATGGACGGTGTCGGTCAGGTGCTGGCGCGAGAGCGCCGTTCCTACCATCGGAGTCTCGCCCTGGCCGTAGATCTGCACGAAGCGCGGTCCCATCACGTGCAGCGCGCGCTGGATGTCCGCCACATACATCGGTGCGCCGCCATAGACGATGGTTTTGAACGAGCACGCGGCATCTTCGGGGCTGATGCCGGCCTGCTCTGCGTGATCCACCAGTCGCTTGACGATGGTCGGGGCGGCAAAGGTGGAAAAAGGACCGATCTGCCGGCCTAGCTCGAACAGCTCTGCCGGATCCACCCCGCCTGAAGCCGGCACCACATGGCGGGCGCCGGCCATGAGATGCGGAATTGCATAAATACCCGCTCCGTGCGACATCGGTGCCGCGTAGACGATCGCGTCCTCATGCGACACGGCATCCACGTCCACGAAATAAGTCAGGCCCATCGTCATGAGGTTGCGATCGGTGAGCATGACGCCCTTGGGGCGGCCGGTGGTGCCGCTGGTGTAGAACAGCCACGCCACATCATCCGGCTCGCGCTCCGTCACCGTCACTGCCATGGGCTCGGCCACCGGTGCAAACCATGCATCAGCTTCGGCGGATTCGACATCGATCTGCCGCTCCAGTCCCGCCAGGTGAGTCGGCGCTACGTCCGCGGTGACGAAGCCGTAGCGAGCTTGTGCATTGTCGATGATCCACTCCACTTCCCTGGTGTGCAACTTGGCATTGACCGGAACGATGACCAGGCCCGCCCACCACGCTGCCCACATTACCTCAAGATAACGCGGATGATTGCGCATGAACAAAAGCACTCGGTCGCCCGGCGCCAGGGCGGCTTCACGAAAGCGCCGGGCCAGCCCGGCGCTGCGCGCTGCCCACTGCAGGTAGCTGGCATGCGGCACCGCGCCGTTATAGATCGCTGCACGTTCGGGTGTCTGCCGTGCATGGCGTACCAGCAGATGGGCAAGGCTCATGATTCGTCTCCGGCTTTTCTTTGGCTGTTCGTTGGCCCCCAACAGTAGCGATGATAAGGCTCGTTGGCTATACGGTATGAATACGGTATATTAATCGAATGACGGCCTTGACCAATAGGGATTCCTGCTCGCTCCGGTGGCATTGTGTGTAACACGGCAACGTGTGATCGCGATCTGCAATACCGTATTTGCCGAACTGTTCGGCTATCAAACATCCGAATTGATTGGACAGTCGATTGTCGTGTTGTATCCCTCGACACAGGAATTTCATCGTACCGGCGACCGTGGTTATCCGCAGATGAAACTTGGAAGTCGTTACCAGGACGAGCGCCTGATGCGGCGCAAGGAAGGTGAAATGTTCTGGTGCCGCGTGACAGGTCAGGCATCCGAAGCCGCAGCCCCGGCACGACAGGCTGTCTGGTCATTCGAACCGCTGCAGCGCCCGAATGCATCTGCGGAAAGTTTGACCCCAAGGGAGCGCGAAATCGTGGCGCACCTTGCTCAAGACTTGTCGAGCAAGCAAATTGCGCGCTTGCTGGATCTGAGCCCGCGCACCGTGGAAATGCATCGCGGACGGCTGTTGCACAAGCTGGGTGTGCGCTCCACGCCACAGTTGCCTGCACTACTGGTTTGATACGTTTTTGAAAAGTCTGGTCTCGAACCGCGTCTGGCAGTGCGCCTGCAGCATGGTGCAGGTGGACTGCCAGACGCGGTAGATCATTGTTTTTCAGAGCGATCCGGCCCCTTTCGGATGTCGCGATTACGATAGATCAGGAAGGTTTTGAAATTCCGAAAATCGGCCAAGACTCCGCAATAATTTGCGGAAGAAGGCTCGTGGATCACTTGGCAATGAAATCGGCATTGAGATGGAAAAAATAGGGGTGGATAAGCGTAGCGCCTCTCGCCGTATTCCCTTCGAAAACGCGAGACGGTTTTTCCTTCGTGGATGCATGCAGGGTCTCGCCCCGGCGGCGAGGTACTTTTTTTTGCGTCGCCAAAAGAAAGTACCCAAAGAAAAGGCGACCCTGCAAAGCGCCCTGCGGGGTGAAGCAGGGAATTCGGACAGCATGCTGTCCGCCTGCGTAGCGGTTTGCGCTTGCAAGCGGATACGGTTGCGCAGGCGGATCGCATGCGATCCGAATTCCCTGCTACACCCCCCCGGCAAGCATCCACGAAGGAAAATCGTCTTGCGTTTTCGAAGGAATGCGACCGCCGAAAGGCGCTACGCTTTTGCGAAACTGCAGCCTTGTTTTCCGCCTACACCCTCCTAAACGCAATGCTGCTTCTGTTGCCAAGTGACCCACTAGCAATTCCCTTTTTTCGCCTGCCCTGGCGGACAGAAACCGCGCCCCTCACCCGGCGTGCAATTTCCCTTTTTAGCCTGTCCCGGCGGGCAGAAATCGGATGCCGAACGTTCTTCGACGATCTCGACCGGAACGACGACGCAGCCCGCAAGAAAAAAACCTGCAACCATCAAAGACGCTAATAATTTTGTCATGATATATCCCGTGGTGAGCCAAACTTACGTAATTCAAATTTACCAATCCCGATGCCGTACAGGACTCACGGCATGCCGTCCTTGTCCGGTCGAGCCTTTCATGTAAAACAAAGCAGGCTGCGATTCGACACCGCAGCCTGCTCATTTCAGCCGCTTGTTCAGGCGACTTGCTCCACCATTACTTCACGAGTGTGAAATCGATGCCGGACTGGTCAGCCGGCGTCAGGTCCACCGATGCATTGGTTTGTGTCACGTAACCCAAAGCGCTGGCTTCAAGCAGATATTTCCCGGTACCGGGTGTGGTGGTGGTCTGCGTCGTCAACGTGATTGGCAAGGTGGCACTGTATTGCCCGTATTGCGGCGCGGCGGTTGGCAGGCTAGCCAAACTATAAGTGCCATTTGAAATATCGGCTCCCCGGTATTTCACCGTTACCTTCGGACCCGCGGCAAAGGTTTGCTGCGCAGCGACGTAACCGACTTCTGTCGTGCTCGATGGACTCAATAGCACCGTGCCGCCAATATTTCTTGTGGCGGAAGTCTGCAAAACGATCGGTGCCGCGGAAGTGCTGACGTCGACCCGGCTGCTGGTCGACGCGACCGGTACGGTTCCAATGACCGCAGTGGCGCGGCCGTCCGCAGTAATGACAACATCGTAGTTTCCGGGTGCAAGGCGGGCGAGCGTGAATTTCCCGGCCGTATCAGGCACGGTCGAGCGCACGACGACGCCGTTCTGCTGTGCCGATACCATGACGTTGCTCGACAGAAGCGACGTATTGACATAACCGTCGATGCCGTTCATCACGGTAGGAATCACGGTGATCACCGGCTTCAACGCATATGCGCCGCTGCCTTTGGTGACAATCGATTTGCAGGCGTCAAAGTCAAGCACGAGATCCACGCGCTGATTGGAGAGGACTTCGAACTGATTGGTCAGCTTGATGCCGCTTTGTACCGCACTAGGCGTATCAAGCGAGATTTCCGTGGTGTTGGTGGGCGTGGTCGTCAGGATGACTGAATTGGCCATGCTGTTGCCGTTGTTCGGATCGAGCACCAGGCGCAACTGGGTGTAATGCCCGGCCGCCAGCGATGTTTGTCCGAGTTCTTCCAGCACACCATTGGTCAGGTTGAGCAGGTTGATTTTTTTCGGCACAGGCAAGGTGATGGTGGCCCAGCCTCCATCGTTTTCACCGGCCGAACTGCTTTGATGCACACGAACTGCGCGTACCGTCACATTCACGGCGTCGTAACCGCATGCCGGCGCATCGGTCATGGACACACCAAGAGTGCCGGGTGGCGGGCTGCTACCGCCTCCACCACCGCCACAGGCCGCGAGCAAACCGGCAGCAGACAGGCTGGCCACGAGGGAAAGAGTTCGAAATGAGTGATTCATAATTGCTCCTTGGTTGAATCAGGGTGGGTTCACTGACGACAATGCGATGAGTGCGCCCGACGATCAATGTGTGATGCGAAACGATGTATCTTCGGTGCGCAGGATTTTGATCAACGACCAAAACGTTTGCTGAAGAAAGCGACCGTGTTCTTACCTTATGTGTCGCGGCGCGGAAGGTCTGTGCTGTACCGCACGGTATATTGAACAATTGCAATATATTCCGGAGATCGAAATCGGAAAGAAACTCTTTCAATTTGATACAAATCGAGAACTGATTGTTCGTTCACAGAATGACGATACGTGCAATCTGCCCAACACGGCCATCCTTGTCTGATTGTCAATCGGTCATGCCTTTCTTTGAGAAAGGTTTCATGTCCAACCAAACGATGGCGTCACACTGACCGCATGTCCCCGATGTTGCGTAAAATGGTTAGCCTGACTCAACGAGAATAGTGATAATGAAAAAAACCGGAATGGCAAAAAGCGATGCCAAGAAACTCATGGGAAAAGTCGCCGCACCTGGCGCGGCACGTTTTGGAAGTGTCGACACAACTGCGGTGGATCGACGTGAGCAGCGCAAACGCGATCAGGCGCTGGGGTTGGTGCCGTTTGCGGTCAAACTCAACAGTGCATTGGTGCAGCAACTGCAAGATCTGGCCAAAGAGCGGAACGTCGAACTCAATGAAGTGGTCGCCGACGTTTTAACGAAAGGTCTCAGCGGTTGATCCACGTGGGAATCGAATCCACGGGATACGCATTTTAAATTTCCATTCCACTTTGACGAATGGTCTTACCCGCTCTATAGCCAGGAAGCACCTGCGCGAAGAAGATATCCCGTTGCAAAAATAGGTTCCTCTTATCCGCGTGGACCGATGGCCGGCTTGCAGAACGAAGTATGCCGCCTCAAATGAAAACTCGGCCTGGGCCACACAAATTAAAGGAACATTACGAATGATGACCGTATTCGCCCTCCCGGTTTTTGATGCGACGGTCATCGTCGACGGGAATGAGCTATTCAAAGGACAGGGTTCAGCGACGCAATGGGCCCAACGGTTGGCGGTTGAAATTGACAGTGTTGTGATTGCCAAGAAAATCGGAAACGGCTGGGCGCTATGCGGTTCGGTGGATGGCGTCGACTGCATTTGGGGCGTTTACGGTCAACGACTCAAGCGGATCAATTAACCTAGAAACGACAGTTGGACCGGTACGAGGTGAAGCAGGGGTTTCGTGGCGCATGGTGAAGCAGGGGTTTCGCGAGGCACGGCCGCGCGCCTGCGCAACGGTATTGCCTTGCAAGGCAATACTCCTTTGCCACGCCTGCGTAACGGTGTCCGCTTGCAAGCGGACATGCGCACTGCAAGTGTGCGTTTTCCCGGCTTTCTGGCAAGGCGACTGCCCTCAGAGCAGTGCTCTGAGTCCACGACCCTTCTCCCGCTCGCGGGAGAAGGGAGCAAATAGCTTCCCTCTCCACTCCGTGGCTGAGGATTACCCACAAATTACGAATCATGATTTCATTCATTTTTTCGAAAGATAAGATACATCTGCGAGATTTCGTGGAGGGAAAGGAAGC
>Ga0156087_1057_pt1 | contig 146261 bp, 119 predicted proteins | sample RifCSPlowO2_02_FD_107740 | JGI IMG/M metagenome (GOLD analysis project Ga0156087, IMG submission 107740) | Burkholderiales bacterium RIFCSPLOWO2_02_FULL_57_36 | reverse complement strand
AGCATCACCGTGGTTGCGACCGACGCCGGCACCGGCAGCCTGTTTGACAGCAAGGCGGTGACGATCAACGTGAGCGACGTCAACGAAGCGCCGACGGCGGTGGCCGATACCGGCACGGCGGTAGAAGCCGGCACGGCGGCGGGCAGTGACGCCATCGGCAACGTGTTGACGAACGACATCGATGTGGACACGGGTGACATCAAGACGGTTTCCGCTGTGGCCGGCGTCGCTGGCAATGTAGGCGCCGGTGTTGCCGGTACGTTCGGCACCCTGACTCTGAATGCGGATGGCAGCTACACGTATGTGGTCGACAATACCAACGTGAGCGTTAATGCCCTGCGTCAAGCCAGCGACACAGTGACCGACACATTTGCATATACCATGCGCGACACGGCTGGTTTAACCTCCACAGTGAATCTGGTGGTAACCATCCAGGGCAGCAACGACGCGCCGGTGGCGTCAGGCGCAGTGGCTGGTAGCGTGGCCGACACTGCAGCCAACGACACCTTCACGAACCTGACAGGCAGCTTCAGCGCCACCGACGTGGACACGGGGGACACCCAGACCTGGAGTGTCGGAGGCGGTACGGTGCAGATCGGCACGTACGGCACCCTGAACTTGAATGCAACGACAGGTGCCTATACTTACGTGGTGAATGCCGCAGCGGTCAACGCGTTGCCGGCAGGCAGCAATCCAACGGATGTCTTTACTGCGACGGTAACGGACACGGCCGGCGCAACGTCAACCCAGACGTTGACGGTTAGCGTGGCAGGTACCAATGACACACCAGGTGCTGCCAACAATGTCCTCTCGGTGGCCATAAACGGAAACCATGTCCTTGCCGCAGCCGACTTCGGCTTCAGCGATCCAGACACGGGCGACACGTTGCAGGCTGTGACAATCACCTCGTTGCCGGGCAATGGTCAGTTCCTGTATTACAACGGCGCGGCGTGGGCGGCCGTTACCGTCAATCAGGAAATCTTCAGAGACAATATCGACAACGGATTCCTGGTGTTCAAGCCGGATGCCGGCGAACTGGGCAATGCGTATGCGGCGTTTAACTTCCTGGTATCGGACGGTACGGTGTACAGCGCGTCGCCGAATACGATTCAGTTCAACGTCAACAATGAGTTGATAGTGTCGAATCCGTTGCCGGTAGACGAAGGCAGGGCGGCTGTATTTGTGGTTCAGCTTGGCGAGGCCCGTGCGGTTTCGACGCAACTGACCCTGGCATTGGGTGGAGACGCGACCGCGGGAAGTGATTACGCTACTCAATGGCAGTTCCGCGTCCAGGATTCGGTCACCAATACCTACAGCGCGTGGACCGATGTTCCCGTGAGTAATCAGGTTAGCTTGCTGGCCGGAGAAACACGGCTGGAGGTCAAGGTGCTTACCTTGGCGGATGCGGTACCGGATGAAGTCGAAACGCTGAGTTTGACGGCCGTTATTTCCAATTACAGTGAAACCGATATGTCCAATACCTCTGCCACCGGGCAGACGGTGATCAGCGACAATCCGTCGCTGCTGGTCAGCGGGCCGTCCTATATCAACGAGGGCGCGGAAGCGGTCTTTGACTTGGAATTGAGCGCAGGCAAGGTAACAGACACAACTGTGACGCTGCGTTTTGAGGGCGTTGCTGCGTTAGCGACAGACTTCGTCTATAGCGTAGACGGCGGTGCTACATGGATCAGCAGTGTGACTACAACCATTGTCATACCAGCCGGCTCCGGACCTTCGTTCGAGGTGCATGTGCGGACCATTGCCGACGGCCTTCTTGAGAATGATGAAATCCTGCGGCTGGTGGCTACCACCAGCGATACAGGCATTTCCAACCACTCAAGCGAGATCGCGGCTTCCGCGTACATTGTCGACCCTGTGCCCCCTGCAGCCACTCTTGAGGACAATGCCGTCAGCCTTATGCCGGCGGCCGGCTACAGCTATACCGTGCTGGGCCAGGGCAGCAACGGCACGGTTACCGCCGGTGTGGGGGGAAGTCTGGTTTACACGCCGAATCAGGAGTTCTCAGGAGCGGATACGTTCGCCATCTTGAAGACCGATTCTGCGGGCAATACCACCACCACGATAGCGACAGTCAATGTGACGGCGGTTGCCGATGCTCCCACAGTCTCCATCTACGTGGCAGCGCCAATGAATGATCCTGGGCCGCCGCCTCCGAGCCAAGTTACCAACGGTGGTTTTGACGGTACCCTGACTCAGGTGCAGACCAATTGGACATTGACGACCGGCAGTCAAGCGAGCTTTAGTCTCGTGACAGGTGGTTTCACCGGTATAGCCGGGAATGCACTTCAGCTGCAAAGCGGCAATTCAGGACAAGCCGCGACTGCAACGCAATCCATTTCCGGATTAACCGCCGGGACGGCATATACCGTAAGCGTGGATATGGCGGTTGGCGATAGCTCGCTCGCTAGCACGTCCATTACCTGGAACGGCGTTGCCGTTACAGGTGTCACATGGACCCCCAATGCAACTAATCTGAATACCGCTACCTTCACTGTGACAGCAGCCGCTACGTCGGGAACGCTGGCATTCGCAACCGCAGGCAAGAATAAAGTCGTCACCATCGATGACGTCAGTCTGATTCCAACCGTCTACGGCACCTACACCTATACGGTCGACATTGCTGCCGCCCTGGTAGATCGGGATGGTAGCGAATCGATACAAAACGTTGTCATCAGTAGCACGAATGTTCCGGCCAACGCCGTCCTCAAACTCAGTGATGGAACCATCGTGACGAAGGTCGGAACTGGTCCTTACATCTGGACGGTCAGCCCGGATGACGTTGCCGGTCTGAAGCTGACTGTCGATCGACCGACGGCCATATCGTCATTCACCCTGACCGCTACCGTTATCAGCGTGGAGGCGAGCAATGCGGATACGGCGTCAAGCGCCATCTCGACGACAGTCGATATGCCCTTGAGCGGGACGAACGACGTCCCCACGATCGGCGACTCCAACGTAGTGTTGAGCAACGAGGCTAACTTTATAGGGAGCGTGACAGAAACAATCGCGACCTATTTCTCAGCTGACGGGGGCAATACGCTGTCTTGGAACGAGACCGCTTCCACGCTACCGAAAATCTATGCGAATGGCGAACTGGTCACGATCGCATACACGGTCAGCGGCGACGGACAGACCGCCACAGTTACCGGTTCCACCACCGCGGGCGACGTATTCACCGTCGTTATCGAGTTGAACGCCGGCGCCGATGCGGACGTTACCTATACCCAGTTGCAGAGCCTGCTTGGCGCCGAGGTGGTGGCGAACGGCGGACTTGTGCTGCCGGGCGGCGGCAACGGAACCGACCTGGTGTTGGGCTTCAAGGATTCGTCGGGCAACGTCCTTTATGACGCTGTGGTGACCTCTGTCAATGTTCTTGACGGCAGCAGCCTCACGGTCAATACCAACAACCTGTACATTGGCGCGGCCAACAATCTGATGAATGCCGGCGAACTTCTGACCATGGACTTCGCGGCAACAGGGGTGACGTATGCCGGCGGCACGACCACTCGGAACGACGTCGCGTCGATGCGCATCTCCTTCTTTAATTTCGACAGCGCATCCACGTCGGCGCCCGACGAACTGACGATCACCGGCTGGACGGTGGACGGCGGCACGTTCACCAAGTACGTCACCAATGCCGATCTCGATGCCAACGGCGGCTACACCATTACCGCCCCAAGCGGACAACTGATTGAAAAGCTCTCGTTCGAGTCGGGTAGCCAGAGCTCCTTCAAATTGGGCGTCGAGTCGATCAGCTCGGTCCAGTACGACGTTGACTTCAACATGAGCTTGAACTACAGCATTACCGATACAGACGGCGACAGCGATAGCGGCACGATCACGATCGGTCTTGACGGCGACAAGGTCCTGATCGGAACTGCCGGCGAAGACGCGCTCATCGGCGGAGGCGGTAACGACACACTCAGCGGCGGTGCCGGCAATGACTTGTTAACCGGTGGACTGGGTGCCGACACGTTCAAATGGTCGCTTGCGGATAAAGGAACGGGAGGCTCCCCCGCGATCGACACGGTGACTGATTTTGATGCCGTCGCAGGCTCGGACAAATTGGATTTGCGTGATTTGCTGGTCGGGGAGAACTCCGCGAACTTGAGTAACTATCTGCACTTCGAACTATCCGGCGGCAATACCATTGTTCACATCAGTGCGAACGGCGGATTTTCCGGTGATAGCCACAACGTTGGCGGTGCGTTCACCGGTGTCGCCGAAGACCAGAGGATCATTCTGGAGAGTGTCAACCTGATCGGCGCATTTACCACCGACCAGCAAATCATTCAGGACCTGCTGAACAACGGAAAGCTCATTGCGGATTGATATTATCAGCGGGACGACGGCTAAGCCAGCGTCTCCCGCGGCCAAACGTCAGTATTGCGTATCAGGTCGGATCGGTGACAGCGGGACCGGTAGCGCCATCGAACCCGAGCGCGTGCAAGCTATCGAGTTCGGCGGCGCTCACCACCCCCTCCGCAAACACATGAAGGCCGATATTGTGCGCCATGCCGGTCAATCCTTTGAGGAATGCCTGATTGCCGGCATTGGCTTCAATGCCATGCACGAAACTCGCGTCCACTTTCAAATAGTCGAGTCCCAAGTCATGCAGCAGGCCGATCTTCGCAAACTGCCGGCCGAAGTGTTCCAGTCCCAAGCGGCAACCGGTTCCAGTCAACGCCGCGCAAAATATACGAAACGCTTCAAGATGAGCGAATGCGCCGCTTTCGGGCACCTCAAGCCATAATCGGCGGCAAGCCGCCGGATGGGCATCGAGCACGGCGCGTAGTTGTTGGCGAAATACCGCATCCTGTATCGAGCTTGCGGAAATGTTGATTGCCAGGCCCGGTACTTCCGTTCTGTGCGCCAGCTCATTCAACCCAAGCCTGACTGCCGACAGATCGAGTTCGGATGTCAATCCGCTGCGTTCGGCAAAAGGCAGGAACCGGCCTGCCGGCAGCCAGTCACCGCCGAACATCAGCCGCAACGGCGCTTCGCGATGGATCAGTCGGCCTGAAAAGTCGGCCACCGGGAATGAACCGATGCGCACCCATTGTTGTTCCAATGCGCGGCGGATAAGTTGCGACCATTGTTCCGCGCTACGCGGCGCTTCTTCCATATACAGCGCCGCCGCTTCGCCGACGCTGCTTACCCCCTTTGCCTCGGCACTGGCGAGCGCCATGTCGACCTGCGTCAGCAGTACGCTGAAGTCGAGTCCGAAGCGGAATTGGCCACTGCCGATAAACGCCACCGGCGCTTCGCCAAGGATATCGGATGTTTCGCGCACCAGTTTTTCCAGTAATTCGTTGGCGACCGCGCGATGCTCGGCATGCGGCAGCAAAAGACCGAATTCGGCGCCGTTCAGCCGTGCGGTGAGACCATCGTCGAAACGAAGCGCAGTTTCCTCGACAATTTTTCCGAACAATTTCAGCAGGTCGTCAGTCGCCGTGCGGCCGAGGCGGCGGTTGATGTCGGCCAGGTTTGCCACTCTTATCAGAATCAGCGCCCCGATTGCTGTTTCCTCGGTTTCCACCGCGGCGCGCAGCTGCGCCATCAGATATGCGCGGTTGGCGAGACCGGTCAACGGATCGTGGTTGGCCTCGCGGCGCACGATCTCCAGCCGCTTCGCTTCTTCATCGAACATGGCCTTCAGACGTGCCACCGCTGAATTCATCGCTGAAGAAAGCTGTTTCAACTCGCGCACATTCGGCTCCGGCGCGATTACAAACCGGCGCTCGGATATTGCGCGCGCCTGTTCGACGACCGCGTCAAGGGGCCGCTTCAGGCGGCGCAAAATCAAGGTTCCCAAGTAGCCCCCGAGCAGGCCGGCGAACAGCACCGCGGCGGTCATCTGCGTGGTCACCCTCCATAGCGCATGATAGGCAAAGCGATTGTTGCTTTCCAACGAGACTGTGCCGACCTGCTTCCAGCCATCGGTGATGTTGGCGACGCCCGCAGGTGCGGCGATCGGCAATTTCCGCATGAACCAGTCCGGCGCGCCTCGCTCGTTCGACGTTCGTAACCGCTCGACAATCTTCTTGCCGGCAGGGTCGATGATACGTATTGATTCGTAGTGACCGCTGTCAAACAATGCCGCAACCGCGAGTTCCATGTGGGTTGCATCGACATCTTTCTGGTTGAGCGACAGCGCCAGCGTTGCCGCATTGTCGATGTTTTTCAGGCGTAGCTGTTCCTCAAGGTACGCTCGCGTATTCAAGGTCGAAGCGAACAAGCTTCCGATCAAAGCGAGCAGGGTGCTGATGATCAAGGCAAGCCATAGTTGGCGATACATCGACATGGTGTTTTTTCCTATTTTTATGCGGAGTTATCTTTCCGCTCAATCAAATCCTTCAGCCCGCGTAGCCTGCAAAAGTGCCGCCCAGCGCGAAAGCTGACCCACTCCACCCGGCCCGGCAGCAGAATCGGCTGCTATTCCCGAGTAGATCCCCTGGCTGTTAAAGCTGAAAACCGGCTGAAGGTCAGTCCGGCGCGACGCCGGCCTGATATCGCTGATCAAATTATCGAGCACCAGCGGCTCCACATCCGGCGACGGGTAATAAGTCAGCACCATGTGCGCTTGCTGAATGCCGCTTGACGGACCGCCAATGCGCGCCTTTACATATACCAGTCTCAAGCGCTCGATCGGCACATTCATGTTCAGCAGCGTGAAATATTTCGCGATCGTGAAATCTTCGCAATCGCCTTGGCCTTTGGCCAGAGTTTCCATCGGCGTCGCCCAGTAATCGCTTTGCCCCCAAATTTGTTGATCGTCACTGAATTCAATGTGCCGATTGAAAAACTCATTGACCCGGCGCAGCTTGTCGGGAACCGGACTGTCCCGGCTGTCTTCCGTCAATTTTTTCCAGTCGGCGAAAATCTTCGGATTGCCCTTGAACTGCTTCGTGAAGGTCGCGAAGAGCCGATCCATATCGATCGCGCCGGCTGTAAAGGCCAGCAGCATGCCGGCAGCCAGCATCAGTCGGATAAACGGCAAGAACCATTGCGATAACGGGCGTTTGATCAAAGTAAGATGTGTTGATGATATCGCGCATAACGTTTCAAAATCATAGCACTCGATCCGTTGTTTTTTAGGCCGAAACACCGGCTCTGTTGTATTCGCTCCAATAAGCGGCAGCGCGAATCGCCCGGGCGCCGCAATCGAACCATCGAATACGCCGCGCTGCGCGCGGTTTACAATCCTCCAAGGCCCCGATACGTCATTTTTTCAATACGACCGTATCCCGGAAACCACAAATAGACCAAATATTGATGGCTGAAAAACGGATACCGACGCATCAATTTTGCAATAGCAAGAAATTGATAGACAATGGACGCTAAAAAATGCGTACGAATCTCATAACGAAAAAAGCATCGGCCAAAAATTGCCCGGCTAGCGACAGGCAGATCATCTGCGTTCAATAAACATTTTCATGCAAAAAAAACATTGGTGGCTGACTGCGCTGTTGATTCCGTTTTGTGCCGCCGCGCAGGTGCAGACCTTGAGGGAGACGGCGCAGCAGGCCGTACTGAAAAATCCCGAGGTGCTGGCGCGCTGGCATGCGCTCGAAGCAGCGCAAGCCGAACGCAACGTGGCATCCGGCGCCTTTCTCCCGCGTCTGGACCTGACCGCCGGCAAGGGACGGGAGGAGCGCGACGATCCGTTGCCTCAACAAACTTACAACCGCCAATCGACCTCGCTGACACTAACCCAGCTCTTGTACGATGGCTTCGCTGTCAGCAACGACGTCAAGCGGCTCGGCCATGCCCGCATGGTACGGCTGTATGAGCTATACGATACCTCCGAGGCGGTGGCGCTCGAAGTCGTACGAGCCTTCGTCGATGTGCAGCGATTCCGCAAGCTCGTCGCGCTGGCTGAAGAAAATTATGTGCGCCATCGCGCCGTGTTTGAACAGATTCAACGGAAAGCCCTCGCAGGTGTAGCCCGTCGCGTGGATCTTGAACAGGTTTCCGGACGTCTCGCGCTGGCTGAGGCCAATCTTTTGACCGAGACCTCGAATTTGCATGATGTGAGCGCCCGTTTCCAGCGATTGGTCGGCGCGCCGCCGAAATCGGAGATGGAAGAACCTCCCGCATTGACCAGAGACTTACCGAAAACGATAGTCGATGCGATCACTGCATCAAGAAGAGCGCCCGCGTTGCTGGCGGCGATGGAAAATGTTCGCTCCGCAGATGCATCGGCACGAATCCGGAATGCCGCCTTTCAGCCGCGCTTCGACGTCCGGATCCGAAGCGATCGTGGAACCAATCTCGGCGGAGTGATAGGCCAGCAGAACAGCAACTCGGCGGAAGTCGTCATGTCCTGGAATCTTTTCAACGGAATGAGCGATCGGTCCAGGATTCGGCAATACGCCGAGCAATTGAATGTCGCGCGGGACCAGCGCGACAAGACTTGCCGCGACATCAGGCAGACCTTGACCATTGCCTATAACGACACGCGCAAGCTGGCCGAGCAACTTACCTATCTGGATCAGCATCAATTGGCAATCGAAAAGGCACGGGAAGCCTATCGAAATCAATTCGATATCGGGCAGCGTACCCTGCTTGATGTGCTTGACTCGGAAAACGAACTGTTCCAGGCCAAGCGCGCCTATATCAATGCGGAGTATGACCTGTCGACAGCCTATGCCCGCACGCATGCCGGAATGGGCAATTTGACCAATGCGCTGGGACTGTCCAGGCACGCGGCCGGGCAGCTTCCGGATCTGGACAAAAAGAATGGCTCGTACGAAGCAATCGATGGATGTGCCGTCGAGGCTCCGCCGCAGTATGTCGCGGACAAGGCGGCGCTGAATTTGCGCGCACAGGAATTGCTCAAGGAATCCGCGCCAGTTTCATCACCACCGGCATCTCCAATCCCGTCAACCGTGACAATCGTTCCGCGAAACGATGTTGCGAACGGACGCAAGGCCGTGATTGAAGCGTTGAAAGGATGGACTACTGCCTGGTCGAACCGCAATATACAAGCCTATCTGGGTATGTATGCGCCAACGTTCAGGCCGGCCACCGGCATCAGCCGCGACGAATGGATTGCGCAACGCAAGGCAGTGCTTGAGCGTACCGGTCAGATATCGATCGAAATTTCAGACATCAAGATCGTGATGAAGGATGCCAGGAAGGCTGTAACCAGCTTCCAGCAAAATTATCGTTCGGAGTCTTATCAAGACAGCGTGTACAAAACGCTGGAATGGGAAGCAATCGGCGGACGTTGGCTCATCAGCCGCGAGATCGTGGAAACGCCGGCGCCCGCCGATCGGTAGCGATACGGCATGCCGGCCGGTCAAACAAGAATTGCGTTAAAACCTGAAAATGGTGCGTCGGCAACAAAAAACCCGCGTACTCACAGGGAGAAACGCGGGTTGATGTTGTTCTTTTGACTTCAAAAAACAAATTCTTGGTGGTGATAGGTGGACTTGAACCACCGACCCCAGCATTATGAGTGCTGTGCTCTAACCAACTGAGCTATATCACCAAACAGCCGAAAATTATGGCGTTTTTATCGCCTTATGTCAACCCGCGACTGCTTGAGCGACGTCGCGCGCCGGTTTTCACTATCGATTTGCCGGGAAGACCCGACAATTCTGCACTGCTTTGCCATCGTAGCAAGTTCTTTGTGCCCGGATGCAGGGTTGTATTGCTATTTTCCGGAAAAAGCCGCGATCCGGTGAAGAATGATCTGCGCCGGCGCGGCATCCAGGCAATCGACGACAATTCGGTTCGGCATCGAACGTAACCAGGTAAGTTGTCGCTTTGCCAACTTCCGAGTGGCCGCAATTCCCTTTTCGCGTAGCGCGGCGCGATCAAAGGCGCCATCCAGAAACTCCCACGCTTGCCGATAGCCAACGCAGCGCATCGATGGCAAGCCGGGATGCAGGTCGCCGCGCGCGCGCAACGCATTGACTTCATCGATCAATCCATTGCTCGGCTGATCCAGCATCGCATCGAAACGTGCGGCAATACGTGCATGCAGTACACTCCGATCGGACGGCTCCAGGCCAATCGACAGCAGGTCGAAGGGCAAGTCGACTTTCGGCGCCCTGGACAATAGTTGCGACATTGGCTGTCCGGTCAGTTCGAAAATCTCCAGCGCACGCTGAATGCGCTGTGTATCGTTCGGTTTCAGCCGTGCTGCGGTATCCGGGTCTATGCCTGCAAGCCGAGCGTGCAGCGCGGGTGAGCCGATTTTTGCCATCTCTTCATCGAGCCGCGCGCGTAGCTCCGGATCAGCCTGCGGCAGCACATCCAGGCCGTCCTGCAATGCCTTGAAGTACAGCATGGTTCCGCCGACCAGCAAAGGAAGCTTGCCGCGTGCCGCAATCTCGGCCGTCAATTGCAGCGCGTCGTTACGGAACTGCATGACCGAATAGGCATCGGCCGGATCGATAATGTCGATCAAATGATGCGGCACCGCCGCCCGCTCTTCATGGCTAGGCTTGGCCGTGCCGACGTCCATGCCGCGATACACCAGAGCGGAATCGACTGAAATGATTTCCGATGGAATATGCCGCGCGATTTCCAGGGCGGCTGCGGTTTTGCCGGATGCGGTCGGGCCCATGATCGCGACGGCCAGATGTCTGATGTTGACCGGCATTACGCGGCTCTTATCGGTTTAATGGAAATCATGCGCGCCGAACAAAAAATCAGCGCGCCCAGTGAACATGCGATCACCGCCAGCGGATACAGCGTGCCGTTGTGGGTTGCGCCCACGATTGTGCCGACGACGAACGCGACCGTCATGTACAGCGCACCCATCAGGCCCGCTGCGGTGCCTGCCTGACGCGGAAAAGGAGACACCGAGCCCGATTGCGCAATCGGAAAATTGATCCCGTGAGCGCCCATCGTCAGGAACATCGCGGCAAGCATCAGCGCCCAGTGTGCAATGCCCGCGGCGACTGTCGCCAGAAAAACGGCGCCTGCCGCCAGCGACAATGCGGTGCCAAGGCGGAAAGTACGCATGCTGCCTAACTTCGGTTGCACGTGGCGGCATACGATCGTCCCTGTCAGATATCCCGTTACGCCGAACGCAAAGCAGAACCCGAACCATGCGGTCGGCACGTCGAGAACCTGGATCAAGACGAACGAAGAGCCGGAAATGAATGAAAAAATCGAACCATAAGACAATGCGCCGGGCAATGCATAGGCCCAGAATTCGCGTGAGCCCAGCACGATGCGATAGTTCGCCAGCAATCCGCGCAGGGCGGTTGCTTGCGGGTTCTTGTGCACGTTGGTTTCCGGCAGCTTGAAAAAAGTCACCGCCATCACGCACGCGGAAAAAATTCCGAGTGCCGCAAAGGCGGCACGCCAGCCGAATGCCACTTGCAGATAAGAGCCAAGGATCGGCCCGAAAATCGGCGCCAGGGAAAGCCAGGTGCTGGCCTTGGCAATGACTCGCACGCTCTGTTCCGGATCGTAGGCGTCGCGTACGATCGCGCGCGCGATCATGACTGCCGAGCAGCAGCCGAGCGCCTGCAGGAACCGTCCGGCAATCAATACTTCGATCGTCTGGGCAAAGCCGCACAATATCGTCGCGGCAACATACAGCGCCAGGCCGCACAACAAGACCGGGCGACGGCCGAAGCGATCGGACAGCGGCCCGATAATCAATTGCGCGCCGCCGAAACCGATGACAAACAACGAGAGCGTCAGTTGCACTGTCGATGCCGGAACATCGAATCCGCTGGCCAGGCTCGGCAACGACGCCAGGTACAGGTCGGTCGATAGCGGCTGCATCATCAGGAACGCGGTGATCAGCATCAGCAAGGGGGCATGCGCGTATCGCGCGAGTGAAGCGGTATCTGAACTCATGAATTGCCGCTTATTGCCCGCGCAGGAAAAGTCGATCCAGGTCGGACAGCGCCAGTTGCACCCAGGTCGGGCGACCATGATTGCATTGATCGGCTCGCTCGGTCGCTTCCATCTGGCGCAGCAGCGCATTCATTTCCGGCACGGTCAATGTACGGTTGGCGCGCACCGCGGTATGGCAGGCGAGCGTGCCGAGCAACTCGTTCTGCCGCTCGACCAGTACGCGCGAACCGCCGAATTCACGCACGTCGCGCAATATGTCGCGCGCCAGCGACTGCGCATCGGCATTTTTTAGCAGTGCTGGAATCGCGCGCACCGCCAAGGTGGTCGGCGATATCGCGCCGATATCGAAGCCGAGCGCCTGCAAGGTATCCTGGTTTTCTTCGGCAGTGCCTACCTCCACCGCGTCGGCATAAAAGGTGACTGGAATAAGCAAGGGCTGCACCTGAACCGCATTGTCATTCAGGGCATGCTTGAACTGCTCATACAGGATTCGTTCATGCGCCGCATGCATATCGACGATTACCATACCCTTGGCATTTTGGGCCAGTATATAAATACCGTTCAATTGAGCCAATGCAAATCCCAACGGATATTCATCCGGCTGTTGCTGCGGTGATTGAAAAGACTGAGTCGCCGATTCGCGGAGTTCCGTTTCATTTACGTCAGAAGAGCCTGCAAACAAAGCGCCGTAACTCGCAACATTCTGTGCAACGCCGAGCCCGGATGAAAGGCCGGGGCCGAACGAGGTTTGCCTTTGCTCGCGCAACCATGGCAGCGTATCCGATGCCGACGGCACGGGCGCCGGTGTTGCGCCGAACGCGGTGGCGGAAGTCTGGGCCAGCGCGCGGCTAACGGCGTGGAACACGAATTGATGCACTGCACGGCTGTCGCGAAAGCGCACTTCGATTTTCGATGGATGCACATTGACGTCCACCAGCGCCGGTTCCAGCTCAAGCGCCAATACGTATGACGGATAACGATCCCCGTGCAGCACATCCTGATATGCCGCGCGTACTGCATGCGTCAACAACTTGTCGCGCACGAAGCGCCCGTTGACGTAGAAGTACTGCGCATCCGCGCGCGCCCGCGACGCGGTCGGCAAACCGACAAATCCATGCAGGCGCAATGGCCCGGCAGCTTGTTCCAATGCAAGCCGCGCGTTGGCAAACTCATCGCCGAGAATATGCGCGCTGCGTTTGGCGATCTCGTTGACATTCCAATGATCGACGGTCTTGCCGTTATGCGACAGCGAAAATGCGACGTCGGGCCGTGCCAGCGCGATGCGGCGTACCACTTCGGCGCAATGCCCGAACTCGGTTTGCTCGGATTTCAGGAATTTGCGGCGTGCCGGCGTATTGAAATACAGATCCTGCACATCGATCGTCGTGCCCGGCGCGCCGGAAGAGGGGAGTACGCTGCCTGGTGAAGCGCCATCGATTTCCCAGGCATGCGCGGCATCGGCGGTACGCGACGTCAGCTTGAGCTGCGCGACGGAAGAGATCGATGCGAGCGCTTCGCCGCGAAACCCCAGGGTCACGACATTTTCCAGGTCCGATAGCGATGCAATTTTCGAAGTCGCATGTCTGGCAAGCGCCAGCGGCAATTGTTCGGCTGGAATGCCGCGCCCGTCGTCGGTAATCGCGATGCGTTTGACGCCGCCTTGTTCCAGCCGCACCGTGATGTGCGCGGCGCCTGCATCGAGGGCATTTTCGAGCAATTCCTTGACTACCGCGGCGGGCCGTTCGATGACTTCGCCGGCAGCGATCTGGGAAATCAACTGATCGGGCAGCGGCTGGATTGCGCGAGTGGAAAGTAGGGGAGCATTCATATGGCGATTATAACGCCCGGAGCCGATCGCGATTACAGTGGGGGGATCGTGAAGAATCGTCCATTTTTCGGCATTGAATGGACGCAGATGTCATTCTGTCCAGTCTGTCGGACTATCTATCCGTAGTGTATGATTCCGCGCTACCGAAAGAACGCGTTACCCAAGGAAAAATATGGACTTCATGCAATTCCTCGACATGATCTTGCATATCGATAAATCGCTCGGCACCATCATCGCCGAGTATGGCACGATGGTTTATGCAGTGTTGTCGGCAATCGTGTTTGCGGAAACCGGATTAGTGATATTTCCTTTTTTACCGGGCGACTCATTGCTGTTCGTCGCCGGCGCTTTTAGCGCAACCGGGGCAATGAACGTCTGGGTATTGATGGGCTTGCTGATCACCGCTGCCGTCACTGGAAACACCGTCAATTACATGATAGGCAAATCCATTGGGCAGAAGGTATTTACCCATGATTACAAATGGATCGACAAGAATGCGTTGATAAAGACGCATGCGTTTTATGAAAACCACGGCGGCAAGACCATCATCCTGGCGCGTTTCGTTCCAATCGTCCGTACATTTGCCCCGTTCGTTGCCGGTGTGTCATTGATGACATTCGCAAAGTTCCAGATTTACAATTTTACCGGCGCCATCATCTGGGTGGTCGGACTGGTCGCTGCCGGATATTTTTTCGGAAATATTCCGATCATTCGCGACCATCTCAACACCATAGTCATGATCGGTATCGGAGCAGCAGTCATTCCGCTGATCCTCGGAGGATTGTGGAAGGTCTACACCAAAATGGCGGGCCGAAAGCAGCTATGATGCAGTATCAAGCGCGCACGGTTTAGTCCGTCGGTTCAGTAGCCGCGCAACAGCGAGGCTGATGCGGTCAAATTCCGGCCGCGAGCAGACGGAAGCCAAAGGTTTGGTCCAACGCGGAATCCGCCCTATTGCTTCCGTGGGCTTTGCGCCCGAGCCATGCGGGCCAGTAATTTGTGACCGACCTTGCCCTTCCAGTTAAAACTGTTTTGCAGCACCACCACGGCGCTGTGGCGCTGTACATCCAGTCCTATATAGCTGGTGTAGCCGGCAACCAGCCCAACCTGGTAAATGATGTGCTGCCCGTTCACGTCATCGACGACCCAGGCAACCGCAGGCGCATCATGCAATCGCGGAAAGCGTACCTGCAATGTATCAGTCAGGGCTGCGTTCAAAGCTGTTTTGCCGGATTTGATGTCATCAAGATGGGCCGCCGCAAAGGTCAGCAAATCTCGCGCACTTGAATAAATACCGGCAGACCCCTTCATGAGTTCGGTAAATTTCCAGTCCGGGACGGGCTCGCCGCGGGCGATGAATTTAGGCTGGTCGCCCGCATAGCCAAGAGCACGCGTCGCATAGCCGGACAGGTCTGTGGGCACATAACTTGTGTTCTTCAGTCCCAGCGGCCGCAATAATTTCTGATCCAGCAATGCGTCCAGCGACAGCCCGGTACGCAATTCGATCACGTGGCCGAGAAGGCCATAACCGAGATTGGAATACTGTGGTTCGGTCTGCTTTTGCGCCGTATAGTCGGAGAGGTAATCGAATACAAAGTCATTGTCGAAATGACGGTAAAAATTCTCTCCTGTAAACAAAAACTGCACAAAATAGCGGAACGTCTGGAATGTGAAGGGCTGCCGCGGCAAACCCGACGTATGCGTTGCCAATTGAAGCAGCGTAATTTTTTTGGCATCCGGGCTGAGTCGTGTATCCGCTGGTAAAAGTTCGCCCAGCGTGTCGTTCCATGACAGTACGCCCTCCTGGACCAGCACCGCGGTTATCGCCCCGAGAAATCCTTTGCTTAGCGACCCGATAGGAAAAATGGTATCGCCATCCGGTTTGGCATCCTGCCCCTGCCTGACCGTCCCATAACCGAAAAATTGCGTGCCGCCTTCCGGTAAGAGCACACCGACTACGATGCCGGGAGTTTCACCATGTTCAATCAGCGGGGCGGCCAGTGAATCGACTTCGGCCTGCAAATTGCCATTGTGCGCATACCGGGTCAGTTCGGTTGCGGAAGTATCCAGTTCCATTTCCGTCAGCGTGCCGCACGCTGCCAAAACCATAACGCTTGCAAGCATTGCTGCCGCGCGAATCAACCTTGACATTACCACCCCTTGTTTGCCATTTTAATCATGGCTTTTATATATATTTTCCGAACCGAGCGTTGCGCTGGTTCACCGGTGTAATCGAATATTTTGATTCAAACCGGGCATATTCAACAAATTCTGCCGGGCGCGTCCGGCAATTGAATAAATCTACATCATTCGATGTTTTGCCAACGGCGGATTCTTTGCAAAATATTTTTTAATGCCGTTGAGTATCGCATCCGCCATCTGATCCTGATAGCGGTCATCGGACAGCTTGGCTTCTTCTTCCGGATTTGAAATGAATGCGGTTTCGATCAGGATGCTGGGAATATCCGGCGCTTTCAATACTGCAAAGCCGGCCTGTTCCACCCCGCTCTTGTGCAGGCGGTTGATGCCGCCGATTTCCATCAGCACCGCTTTCGCGAGTTTCATGCTGTCGTTGATCTGGGCGGTGGTGGACAGGTCGAGCAGCACGCTGGCCAACTGCCGGTCCCGGGACTTGATATTGACGCCGCCGATCAGATCCGCTGAATTTTCCTTGTTCGCCAGCCAGCGTGCGGCGGTAGAGCTGGCGCCCTTTTCAGACAGCGCAAATACCGAGGAGCCGCGTGCGGTCGGCTCGACCCACGCATCGGCATGGATAGACACGAACAAATCGGCTTGCACCTTGCGCGCCTTCTGTACGCGGGCATGCAGCGGCACGAAATAATCGGCGTCGCGGGTCAGCATCACACGCATGTTCGGCTGTTCCTCGATCTTGCCCTTGAGCCGCTTTGCGATCGCCAGCACGATATCTTTTTCACGGCTTCCGCCGCGGCCGATTGCGCCGGGATCTTCACCGCCGTGGCCGGGGTCCAGCGCGATCGTGATCAGGCGTGTCAGCTGCGGTTGTGGTTCTTCCTTGGGGTCGATTTTGGCGATGGGCAGTTCAGGATATTTTTGTTGGCGCTCAGGCCGTACCTCGGCCATCGGCGGCCGGATCTCCAATGGCGCATCCTTTAACCATTGGCCCTTTTCGATCAATGCGGCAATCGGATCGGGCGGACTGACCGGATACAGGTCGAATATCAAGCGATGCTGATACCCGCCGACCGGCTTCAGCATGAAAACCTGCGGCGTGACCTCTTCTTTCAGATCGAACACCAGCCGCACCACGCCTGGCCGATTCTGTCCGACGCGCACTTGCCTGATATACGGATCGTTCGACTGAATCTTCGCAACCAGCCCGGTCAATGCCGGATTCAAGTCGATGCCTTCGATATCCACCACCAGGCGTTCCGGATCCTTGATGATAAAGTGGGAGGTCTTGAGATTGGTATCGTTCTCCAGCGTCACGCGCGTGTACTCTTCCGCCGGCCATACGCGTACCGCAAGAATTTGCGCTGCGCGCGCCACGCCGGGAACAATGACGGAGAGGAGAAGTGCACCACCGGCCTTGAGTATCGTGCGGCGGATTTTAGCGGTTACAGGTTTGGTATGAAGTGCAGTCGGTCGAGACATTGAGAACCCTGGTCGGACAACCCTTGCAATTCTACATCACGACCTTCTCCCGAGACGGTCAGGAATACATTGATGTCGGGTGTCGGCAACACAGGGCCGGCTTTCTCCGGCCATTCAACGATACAGATCGAATTCCGATTGAAATATTCGCGGAATCCGGCGTCAAGGAATTCTTCCGGCCCCGCCATCCGGTACAAGTCGAAATGAATCACTTCCGTTGCGCGGCCGTCGATGGTAACGGTATAAGGTTCGGCCAACGTATAGGTCGGGCTTTTGACGTGGCCGTTATGGCCTGCGGCATGCAGCAAGGCCCGGGTAAGTGCGGTTTTCCCCGCGCCGAGGTCGCCGTGCAGATAGATGCTGAGGCCGGGAACAAGCGCGCGCGCCATTGCGGCGCCCAGCGCTGCGGTGGCTGCTTCTTCTTTCAGGTAGGTTTTAAAATGCCGCATCTCGTAAAATGACTGTTTGCGAAAATGATTCGGGAATTTCCGCCGGATAAAAGCGAAATTTCTTCGATTCTTGAATGACAAAGCGCGTTATGGAAAAGTTTCAGCAGACTGCCGTGCAGAATAACACTACCGCCGACCTATCCCTACTTGTCCTGAGCATCAAGGCCTGGGCGCGCGAACTCGGTTTTGCCGAATTGCGGATCGCGGATACCGACTTGACGCAGGCCGAAGCGGGATTGCAAACCTGGCTCGATGCCGGTTATCACGGCGACATGGATTATATGGCGGCGCACGGAAGCAAGCGTACGCGTCCGGCGGAGCTGGTTCCCGGGACCCTGAGAGTGATCACGGCGCGGATGGATTATCTGCCGCGGGATGGCGCCGCCGACTGGCGCGTGCGCGAAGAGCAGCGCGGCAACGATCCCGAAGCCGCAGTGATATCGGTATATGCGCGCGGCCGCGACTATCACAAGACCATACGCGCGCGTTTGCAGCAGTTGGCCGGCAGGATCGCGGAACAGATCGGCCCGTTCGGATATCGCGTTTTTACCGATTCCGCGCCGGTGATGGAAGTGGCGCTGGCCCAGAAGTCCGGCCTCGGCTGGCGCGGCAAGCATACTTTGTTGCTCAATCGCGAGGCCGGTTCGATGTTCTTTTTAGGTGAAATGTATACCGATTTGCCGTTGCCGGTCGATGCGCCCGTAAGCGACCATTGCGGCCAATGCAGTGCCTGCATCGATATTTGTCCGACACAGGCGATTCTGGGCCCGTACAAGCTGGATGCGCGGCGCTGCATCTCATACCTGACCATCGAGCTCAAGGACAGCATTCCGCTGGAATTGCGTCCCTTGATCGGAAATCGGGTGCTTGGCTGCGACGACTGCCAACTGGTCTGTCCCTGGAACAAATTTGCACAACGTGCGGCGCTCGCGGATTTCGACGTGCGCAATGGGTTGGACAGCGCGACGCTGCTGGACCTGTTTGCCTGGGGCGAAGACCAGTTCAATCGGCAATTGGAAGGCAGTGCAATCCGGCGCATCGGATATGAACGCTGGCTGCGCAATATCGCCGTAGGGCTGGGAAATGCGGCCCGAAGTAACTCGCCGGCGCCGGACATCGTCGCTGCGCTTCAGGCCAGATCCAGCCATCCGTCGGCGCTGGTACGCGAGCATGTAGCCTGGGCGCTTGCCCGGCATGGCATCGGCACCTGATCCGGCATCAACTCACCAGCATCAGCCACAACGGCAGCGTCACGATTGACAATAGCGTTCCCGCAGAAATCAGGAATGCGACCAGCGGCCCGTTGCCGCCCATGCGCGCCGCAAGCACGTAGGCGCTGGAAGCGGTCGGCAATGCGCAAAACATCACGGCGATCTGTAACTGCAAGGCCGGCAGGCCGATCCAGATTCCCAAGCCATATGCGATCGCCGGAAGCGCCAATAGTTTGACGGCCAGAAAATAAGCGGTGATGCCTTTGGCTTCATGCTGCCCCGACAGGCGCAATCCGGCGCCGACCAGAATCAGTCCGAGCGCGATCGACGCATTGCCCATGCGCGACAAGGTCATGCCGATCACTTCCGGAACTTCCAGGCCCGCCAGGTTGAACAGCACACCGCATACGGTGGCGATCAGCAGCGGATTCTTGGCCAGCTCTTTCAGCAAGCCGCCGCTTTTGTGGACCAGGGCATGGACCGCCGCCATATTGCAGATCGGTACTGCAAACCCGATGATCAATGCCATCAGCGCGGTCCCTTCGTCGCCCGCCAGCCGCGATGCGACCGCCAATGCGATATACGAGTTGAAGCGAAATGCGGTTTGGACGCCGGATTCGAAGATCATCGGTCCCGGCCTGAACAAGGGCTTGGCCAGCCATCCCAGCGCGATGCCGCACAAGACCGCCGTCAGCGCAACCTGCAGCAACTTGCCGGTGCTGGCAAAGTCGAGCGGCGCGCGCGAGGTGGCGTAAAACAGCAGGGCGGGAAACAGGATGTAATAGACCAGTTTTTCCATTCCGGTCCAGAATGTCGTGCCCCAGTCGGTGAAACGCATCAGCACAAACCCGATCACGATCAGCGCAAAATCGGGTAGCAGGATGGCGGCAATGGGCATGGATTTTATTTTTCGTATCAGGCAGGCGGCCTGCAATCCTCGTGCGGATCAATACAGGTTTCGGATAAGGCGGAAACGGAGATCTTGTCAGGCGGGATAATCGGGTTCGGCCCACGGCAATCGCGAACCGGTCATTTCAATAATCTCGCCAGTTCCACTGCGGTTTTCACATTCATCTTGTCGAAGATATGGGCACGGTGCACTTCGACAGTGCGCATGCTGATGCCCAACCGGTCGGCAATCACCTTGTTCATTTTTCCATCCAGTACCAGGTCGAGGACTTCCCGCTCCCGGTTCGACAATGCTGCCAGGCGCGCTTGGACCGCCGCCGCCGCGCCGGCCTGGCGCGACGAGGCAAGCGCTTCTTCCACCCGATCCATCAGCTTGTTGTCGTTGAACGGTTTTTCGAAGAAATCGAATGCGCCGCGCTTCAATGTATCGACCGCCAGCGGTACATCGCCGTGACCGGTCAGAAAAATCACCGGCATGCGGCGCGTCAACCCTTGTTTGTCAAGCCCGTCGAACAACGCGACACCGCTGACGGCCGGCATTCGAATATCGAGCAGCAAACAATCGCCTTCCGCGTCGAAAACGATTGTGTTGTCAAAAGCCGCGAGAAATTTTTCGCCGCTTTCATATGAGGTTGAGGAAATCGCACGCGACTTTGCCAACCATGTAAGTGAGTCCCGTATCGCTTCTTCGTCATCGACAATGTGCAGCATTCGATCTCCCGAAATATTGGCCAGGTTGGGTACGCCGATTCATTGGTCGAGAATCGGACGAAAGACCAGCAGTGTAGCGAAAAAACGCCCTGCGAACGATTGGGACAATTTTACCGGCTGGCTTATATTGTATTGGCGGCCGTCGAATCCGTGGTGTTTTTTGTAAATGCCGGCAGCGAAAACCGGAAAATCGTCCCGCCTTGGGGATTGTTTGCATGGGTGAGCGTTCCGCCGTGGAACTCGACCGCGGTGCGGCAAATGTTGAGCCCCATTCCCATCCCCTCGGCCTTGGTGGAAAAAAACGGTGAAAACAATCGTTCCATGACATCATCGGGAATGCCATGACCGCGATCGATCACTGAAACCACGACGTTCGGCGCGGTAGACGAGGCTTCGAGTTTGGCGATAATCCGCAGCACGCGGCGCTCCGGGGTAATGTTTTGCATTGCTTCGATTGCATTGCGAGTCAGATTCAACAGTACCTGCTCCAGCAATACGCCGTCCGCCAGAACCGGAGGCAGGTTCGGAGCGACACTGGTCTGAATCGACACAAAAAATTGACGTGCTTGCAACTCGACCAATGGGATTACATTGTCGAACAGTGTCCGGATCGTCACTACCTCGCGGGAAGCCTCGCGTTTTTTTACAAACGCATGCACGCTGCGGATCACGTGTCCCGCCCGTTGCGCCTGAACGCTGGCCTTTTCCAGCGCGGATTTAAGCAGTTCCGAGTCCACCGCCCGGGATTGTTCCAGGCTGCTATTGATCAGGTTCAGGGCACCGGTGGTGTAGCTCGAAATCGCAGCGAGCGGCTGGTTCAATTCATGCGCAAGCGTGCTGGCGATTTCACCCATGCTGGCCAATCTCGAACTGGCTTGCAGCTTTTCCTGCTGGCGCCGATTCAAGTCTTCCACTTTCTTGCGATCGGAAATATCCAGGATGGATCCCATCCATCCGGTTTGCTTGCCGGTGTCGTCGAGTAGCGGCGACTCGAAAATCAATGCGGGAAACCGTTCCCCGCCGGCGCGCTGGAATACTGTTTCGAACTGCGGCGTTACCGTACCTGACAGCACTTGTGAAAAACGGGTCTGATATTCTTCCATTGCTTCCGGCGCCCAGTAAGGCATGGGCGGCATTTTCCCCACAAGCTCTTCCGCGGCCAGTCCGACCATTTGGCAAAACGCCGGATTGACGTAGGTGACGCGCCCCTCCAGATCGCGTGCGCGCAAACCGGTCAACAAGGAATTTTCCATTGCCTTGCGAAATAGCATTTGTTCGCGCAACGCACCTTCCGCCGCCATCCGGCGATTGATATCGCGCCAGAGCGCGCCCAGACTCCATAACAAGCCAAGCGACAATGCAATCACCGAACCGACCAGCAAGTTAGGTAAAAGTTTGGGTGCGCTTTTGACGCTATTGGTGCGCAATACCAGGTTTACACCCGGCAAGTCGAGCGCGCGCCTGTGCGTATAGATTCCCCGCCCCGAACCTCCCGACGCGCGTTTTTCGATAATGCCGTCGTCGCTATCCGCCAGCACGATCTCATTGTCCTGCGCAAACCACCAAGGCACCATCTCGTCCAGGATGCTGGAAGTTCGATAGCTGGCAATCAGGCTGCCGAGATAGGTATCACCTAAAAAAAGCGGCACATGATAGTCCATCAACATGGGGCCGGTGGCGGAATGCGGTAACGCGGGATGGCTGTACTGCGGAATTTTTATGCGGCGGGCCTCCGCCGAAGCCGTCCGCGACGAGAGCGGAAAATCGCCAAGCGTGACATCGTCTGCGCCGGTCGAAATCAATGAATTCCCCTTGGCATCGAGCCACACGATGCGGTGTATTTCACGATTACTCCTGATCAGAGCCGACAATCGATGCCGCAATCGTTCCCCGGAGAGATATCCAGCCGCAATTTCAGTACCGGCCAAGCGCAAATTTTCCTCGGTACGGCTTAACTGGAAGCGAATCGTTTGTTCGACCCATAGTGTGTCGGCGATCAACTGTTCCTGCCGCTCATTTGCCTCGATCCGCTGGACTTGCAACGGCAGCCACAGCAATGTTGACAAAAATAAAAGTATCAGACATACCGGAAGCAGCCATCGCCACGCCGGTTTGCGGCTGGGGAGCCGTTTGAAAATAGAAGTGAATCGAGTCGTGTTCATGACCGCCAGTGTAGCGGATCGGGCGCCGGTATCGGCGGTGGGTGAATTGTGGTTAACCACACTTGTGGCGGTTTCATCGATGGTGACAATATTGATCAAGACTAAACATCTTGTTCTTCCATTTAACAGGAGATATCCATGAAACTGAAATCACTGCTATTCATGCTTTCCGCTGCTGCCGTCGTGAGCACGAACGCAATTGCCCAAACGCCGATCGTGATCAAATTCAGCCATGTCGTGGCGAACGAAACGCCAAAAGGCAAGGGAGCGCTGCGCTTCCAGGAGTTGGCCGAGAAAGAGACCAAGGGCCGCGTCAAGGTTGAGGTATACCCGAACAGCACGCTGTACAAGGATAAGGAAGAAATGGAAGCGTTGCAACTCGGCGCGGTGCAGATGCTGGCGCCGTCGCTGGCCAAGTTCGGCCCGCTGGGTGTAAAGGAATTCGAAGTATTCGATCTACCGTATATTTTCCCGACCAAGGATGTACTGTACCGCGTGACCGAAGGCCCGATCGGCAAAAGCCTGTTCGACAAGCTGTCGTCCAAGGGAATTACAGGCCTGGCGTATTGGGATAACGGCTTCAAGGTCATGTCCGCCAACAAACCGCTGCACACGCCAGCGGATTTCAAGGGATTGAAGATGCGTATCCAGTCATCCAAGGTGTTGGATGCGCAGATGCGCGCCTTAGGCGCCAATCCGCAGGTCATGGCGTTCTCCGAGGTGTATCAGGCGTTGCAGACAGGCGTGGTCGATGGCACCGAAAATCCGCCATCCAATCTCTATACCCAGAAGATGCATGAAGTACAGAAGCATGTGACCCTTTCGGATCACGGTTATCTGGGCTATGCGGTCATCGTCAACAAGAAGTTCTGGGATGGCTTGCCGGCCGATATTCGTACCGGGCTGGAAAAAGCAATGAAGGATGCGACCAAGTACGCCAACGCAATTGCCAAGCAAGAGAACGACAAGGCCATGGAAGCGGTCAAGGCGTCCGGCAAGACCACGATCTATGCCTTGAGCGACAAGGACAAGGCTGAGTGGCGCAAGGCGCTGTTGCCGGTACACAAGGAAATGGAAGATCGTATCGGCAAGGATTTGATCAATGCCGTCAACAAAGAAGCGGCCGCACTGGGCGTCAAATAGTTATCTGTCAACCCGATAGCGCTCCGGCCGGCAGGCTTTGAAGTTGGTTGCCGGCCTGATCTGCAATCGGTATTGTTTTAAGGGGAAGACGGATGATGTCTTCCCCTAGTCGAATAGGAGTCCTTATGAAGTTCCTTGACCACCTGGAAGAGTGGTTGATCACGGTCTTGCTCGCGGCAGGCACCCTTATTGTTTTTGTCGCGGTGGTGCATCGTTATGCATCCGGCTTTCCGATTCCCGGCGTGCAGGATGCGCTGATCAAGCTCAACACCAGTTGGGCGCAGGAACTGACTATCTACATGTTTGTCTGGATGGCCAAATTTGGCGCCGCCTATGGTGTGCGTACCGGCATTCACGTCGGCGTCGACATTCTGCTCAATAAGCTGAATACGCCGTGGCGCAACAAGATGATCGTATTCGGTCTGCTGGCCGGCGCAACGTTTACCGGCATCATCGGTACGCTCGGTTCAGCGTTCGTTTATGACCTCAGCAAAACCAGCAGTGTGTCCGAAGTGCTGGAGATACCGATATGGATCGTCTATCTCGCCATTCCACTGGGTTCATTTCTGATGTCATTCCGTTTCCTGCAAGTCGCTTGGCAATTCATCAAGACCGGAGAACTGCCGCACCATGATCACGGGCATGTCGAAGGCATTGACGAAGCCGCCGGAGGGAAAGCATGAACGCCGCAATCATTTTTGTATTGCTGTTCGTGCTGATGCTGACCGGCATGCCGATTTCAATTTCGCTCGGCTTGACGGTGTTGACCTTCCTGTTCACGATGACCGATGTGCCAGTCGAGGCGGTAGCACTGAAACTGTTCACCGGCATTGAAAAGTTCGAAATCATGGCGATTCCGTTCTTTATCCTGGCCGGCAATTTCCTGACTCACGGCGGTGTCGCACGCAGGATGATCAATTTCGCCACGTCGATGGTTGGACACTGGCATGGCGGATTGGCATTGGGCGCCGTGGTGGCTTGCGCGCTATTTGCCGCGATCTCGGGTTCAAGCCCCGCCACTGTAGTGGCGATCGGCGCCATCCTCATGCCGGCTATGGTCAAGCAGGGTTATCCGAAGCGCTTCGGCGCCGGGGTGATCGCCACCTCCGGCGGACTGGGAATTCTGATCCCGCCGTCGATCGTGATGGTGATGTATGCGGTATCGACCAACAGTTCGATCGGCAGAATGTTCATGGCCGGCGTCATCCCGGGACTGATGCTCGCCACCATGCTTCTGGGAATAACATGGTACCTGGCGTTCAAGAAAGGCTATCCGCGCATGCCCAGAGCATCATGGGGCGAGCGCTACAAAAGCTTCAAGAAGAGTGCCTGGGGCCTGCTGCTGATCATCATCGTCATGGGCGGCATCTACAGCGGCATCTTCACGCCGACCGAAGCGGCGGCGATGTCCGCGGTATATGCATTCGTCATTGCGGTGTTTGTCTACAAGGACCTGAGCCTGAAACAGGTGCCGAGAGTGCTGCGCGACTCGGCGTCGATGTCGGCCATGCTGTTGTATATCATCACCAACGCGGTATTGTTTTCATTCCTCATGACCAGCGAACAAATTCCGCAGGCCATGGCAACATGGATCATGGATCAGGGTTTTGGCATCGTTGCCTTCCTGCTGGTGGTCAACGTGCTGTTACTGGTAGCCGGGAGCGTGATGGACCCGGCCGCGATTGTGCTGATCATGGCGCCGATCCTGTTTCCGATTGCGATCGCGCTCGGGATTGATCCGATTCATTTCGGCATCATCATGGTGGTCAATATGGAAATTGGCATGGTAACGCCGCCGGTTGGATTGAACCTGTATGTTGCGTCCGGCATTACCAAGATGGGAATCACCGAATTGGCGGTTTCCGTGGTGCCGTGGTTGTTGACGAGTCTGGTATTCCTGATGATTATTACTTATATACCGCAAATTTCATTGTGGCTGCCAAATCTAATTTTCGGCAAATAGGTTATTTCATCGGCACCATGCATGGAATGGCAAAAAGCGCATCGCAAGCTGCGCCTTTTTGTTTTACCCTAATATGATGAAAATCAATCGAGACATCTTGTTTTCCGCAGTCGTTGCCGTGCCTTTCGGCGCCATCGGCATTCGCACCGAATCCGGCCTGGTGCGGGAACTGGTTTATCTTCCATCGCATTACATTGAAAAATCCCCGATCGATGAGTTGGCGGAACGGGCGGCGAAACAAATAGAAAAATATTTCGAGCAGCCGGATTTTCGGTTCGACCTGCCGCTGGCGCCGGTCGGCACCGCGTTCCAGCACAAGGTATGGAAGACCATCTCGGCAATTCCGCGCGGCGACGTGCTGACCTATGGCGAAGTGGCGCGCATCATTCAATCGGCGCCGCGCGCGGTCGGCCAGGCTTGCGGCGCGAACTGGTTTCCCTTGGTGGTGCCTTGCCACCGCGTGACCGCAAGCGGCGGACTGGGCGGCTTCGCCAATCACGATGATGCGACCGGATTTCACCTGGGCGTCAAACGCTGGCTGCTTGCGCATGAGGGCGTCAAGGGTTTCTGATGCATGACAACGCACCAACCGATCAGGCGGCGATCGATGAATTCTGCGACACGTTGTGGCTGGAAGACGGCTTGGCAAAAAATTCGCTGGATGCGTACCGGCGCGACCTGAGTCTTTTTTCTGCCTGGCTGCGAGTCGAACGGCACAAGACTTTATTGGCTGCGCAGGCCGAGGATCTGAACGCCTATTTTGCGGCACGCCACGCCGCATCCAAGGCAACATCGGCGAATCGGCGCCTGGCGGTCTTGAAGCGGTTTTACCAGTTGGCCCTGCGCCAGAACAGGATATCGGCCGACCCTTGCCTGCGTATGAAATCGGCCAAGCAGCCGCCGCGTTTTCCGAAGGCCCTGTCCGAAGCGCAAGTGGAAGCCTTGCTGGCTTCACCCGACGTGGCCGCGCCGCTCGGCCTGCGCGACCGCACGATGCTGGAACTGATGTATGCAAGCGGGTTGCGGGTATCCGAACTGGTGTTGTTGAAATCGGTTGAAGTCGGCATGAATGAAGGCGTGTTGCGCATTACCGGGAAAGGGGCCAAGACGCGGCTGGTTCCGTTCGGCGAAGAGGCGCGCGTCTGGATCGAACGATATCTGAAGGACGGACGCCAGATGATCCTGAACGGCCAGATCGACGATGCACTATTCGTCACCGCGCGCGGCGGCGCGATGACCCGGCAAATGTTCTGGGTGCTGGTCAAGAAATATGCGCTTAAAGCCGGCATCCATGCACCATTGTCGCCGCATACCTTGCGCCACGCGTTCGCCACCCATCTGTTGAACCATGGCGCCGATTTGCGCGTGGTGCAGCTGCTGCTTGGACATGCCGATATATCAACAACGCAAATCTATACGCACGTCGCGCGCGAGCGTCTGAAGAAGTTGCATGCACAGCATCATCCGCGCGGGTGATGCCGCGTTTGAAAAGGATGGAATGATGTTCATCGACGCTGATATAACCATGGCCCGGAAAAACCGACGAAAGGTAAAAATATCTGCAAATTTCCCGATACGTTCCCTTCCTCCTGTCGCAAAACTGCGTCAGTAAATAAATTAAGGTTTATATATTTAATATGCAGAAACATGCCATGCTATATTTCATTAACACGTTGCGCTCCGCTAGCCCAACTCGCGTCCGCCTAATTCTATTTGCTGGTTCTGCAATCAATAAAAAATGGGATGTTTGTATAAAGACATCTCATACTCAAATCGCATTTTAATGCGTGCTGCTTGCCGGCTGATTCTTCGACGTTTGATTTTCCATTCTCGATCGTCATCTTGTTTTCATAAGTGCGCGTTGACAGTAACAATTACTTGGCAAACCGATGCAGGTAAATTCATGAGCAATACGTCGATTGCCAACCAGGAGTAAAAATGGCCGTAATCTTGAGTCTCAGAGAACGCATCTTGCTACCAGCGACTACCCTGATGGACCGCATGCGGGTACTGCCGAAATTTCTTTTGATCTCATCGGCGGTGGTTATCCCCTTGTTGATATTATTTTTTTCGTTGCAGCGCGAGTTGATAGCCAATGCCGAATTTTCCCGCAAGGAGCGCGTCGGCGTTGTCTACATTTCACAATTGCTGGAATTGTCCCGGTCATTGCAAGCGGTACGTGTCTATGGCAGTGCAGCCAGCGCCGCCACTGCTTTGCGATCGAATCATGCAGAGGCGCAGGCCAAGGTCAGTCAGAAGATTCAAGAGATTGATGCGATGCAGCGCATTATCGCCGAACTGAAGATCGGGAAAGAATGGACTGGGCTCAAGCAGGCCTGGCAGGATATTCTGCAATCTACGGACAAATCGGGATTCGACGGAATGGACGACGCGTTTCGAAAGATCGCCGGTGAACTGCAGACGCATATCAGACTGGCTGCCTCGCATTCCAACCTGGCGCAGGACCCCGACATCGATTCGTTTTACCTGATGACCGCCGCGACTTCTTCGCTCATTACGCTTGCGATGGATCTGGATGATATCCGCAGCTTGACCGCCGTTGCGGTAGCGCGCCAGGAAATCACGCTGTTCGAGGCGAGGAAGATTTCCGAACTCGAATTGCTGACCAAACGATCACTCGCAAACAGCATCAAGGATGTTCAGACGGCGGTACGGCACAATCCATCACTGAGCGCGGCCTTGCAGCCCCCCCTGAAGGACATGGAAGTGGTCGCTGCGATGCTGGCTGCGCATGCCGGCGATGTATCGGTAGGTGACATCTTCAAGGGATCGGCCAGCGATTACGTGGTTAATACCGCGACGCCGGTCGATGCGGTACTCAAGCTTGCCAAGCAGGCGACTGTCAGCCTCGACGAATTGCTGGTAATGCGGCTGGACAGGATTGCACGCCACCAGATGGCGACGTACATTCCTTTGGCGCTGGCCTTCCTTGTTACAGGCTATTTGATGCTCGCATTTTACTTTTCGTTTCGTGCGAATTTGGCCAAGTTGGCGGCGTCTGTCGAGCGGATGTACAGCGGGGATCTTACGCTTGATCCAAGTGTGCAGGCTCGGGACGAGTTGGGCGTTATCCTGCGCCGAGTGGGCGAGATGAAAGGACATATGGCATCAATGATCCTGAAAATACGCAACAGCTCTTCGCAAATCGACATCGCATCCAGGGAAATTGCATCCGGGAATGCCGACCTTTCCGCCCGTACCGAATCGCAGGCCAGTTCCCTGGAAGAAACCGCTTCATCAATAGAAGAACTGACGTCTACCGTCAAGCACAATATGGATAACGCATTGCAAGCGAACCAATTGGTCGCTTCCGCTTCCGATGTCGCGATGAAAGGCGGCCACGTAGTCGGTCAAGTGGTGACGACCATGGGATCGATCAAGGACAGCTCACGCAAGATCGCCGACATCATCGGTGTGATCGATGGCATTGCATTTCAGACCAATATCCTGGCGTTGAATGCCGCGGTGGAGGCGGCGCGTGCCGGAGAGCAGGGCCGCGGCTTTGCCGTGGTGGCGGCGGAAGTCAGAAGCCTGGCGCAACGTTCCGCAAGCGCGGCCAAGGAAATCAAGGTGCTGATCAATGACTCGGTCGAGAAAGTCGATGCGGGCGGCAAGCTGGTCGATGCGGCCGGCAAGACCATGAGCGAGATCGTTATTTCGGTCAAGCACGCCGATGATCTCATGAACGAAATGGTCGTGGCCAGCAAGGAACAGAGCGCCGGAATCGAACAGGTCAATCTAGCGATTGCGCAGATTGATGAAATGACCCAGCAAAATGCGGCATTGGTGGAACAAGCTGCGGCGGCAGCGGAGAGCATGCAGGGGCAGGCTGCGGTTTTGGCGCGGGCAGTCGCTGTGTTTAGGCTTGACGAACACATGCAGGCGCCGCCGGTGCGGGTAGATGTACAGCGTACGGCTGCTCCGCATGCCGGTGCGACGAATCGGGCGGTGCGGTCGGCAACAAAGCCCATGACAATCTCCGGACCGGCGGCTCAAACGGTCAGGCCGCAGCATAAACGTATTGCAGGCAACAGCAGTGATGATGGATGGACGGAATTTTAGAAACCTTGATGGGCCCATGCGAACTTGTATCTTGTTTCTAGAGCGTCTGACGAATTACCGATGGCAAGGCAGCGCGACGCATTCAGAATCATTTTATTAGGCGCCCTTACGATACTTGTACTTGTGAAGGTTTCCATGCGCTATCTACTAAGTTTAGTCATATTCTTGTTCTCGACGGCAGGCGTTGCAAGTTCAGCCCATTCCGCGGAACCGCTCAAGATTGGACTGTCGATGGCATTAACCGGCAAGTATGCGGCGTTGGGCGATCTTAGTTTGAAAGCGTACAAACTGTGGGAAGCCGATGTCAACAAAAGAGGCGGAATTTTAGGCAGGAGCGTAACCCTTGTTGTCTACGATGATAAAAGTGATCCCGCAACGGCAAGCGAGATATACAAAAAACTGATCCTGGTGGACAAGGTCGATCTGGTGTTCGGCCCCTACGCCAGCGATATCACGGAAGCGGTTGCGCCGGTCACTGAACAATACGGCTATCCTCTGTTGGCGTCCGGCGCAGCGGCCGACGTGTTATGGCAAAAGGGATATAAATATCTGTTTGGCGTGTTCATCACGGCGAGCAAATATACCGTCGGGTTTCTGGAAGTATTGGTCAACAACGGCTTCGACAAAGTGGCGGTCATTACCGCCGACGATCTCTTCTCCAGGAGTATTGCGAAAGGCACCAAAGCTTGGGCCACGCGGTTCGATCTGGATGTCGTTTTCTTTGAAGAATTCCGGAAAGACGCAAAATCGCTGGATGAAATCGTGAAGAGGGCGGAACAATCGGGAGCGCAGGCACTGATCGTATGTGGCCACATGGATGAATCCATCAACGCTCGAATCGCACTGAAAAACACTGGCTGGTCACCGCGCGCATATTACGCCACGGTTGGTCCGGCAGTACAAAAATTTCATGACGTGTTAAAGGATGACGCGGACTATACCTTCTCTTCGTCGCAATGGGAGCCATCTTCTCCTTTTCCAGGCGCCAAAGAGTTTGCCGCGGCTTTCAGCAAAGCCTATCGGAAAATGCCGTCGTATCATGCGGCGAATGCGTATGCCGCAGGACAGATTCTGGAATCGGCTATTCGTAAAGCCAAAAGCACCGACCGGGCAAAAGTGAGAGATGTCCTGGCTTCCCTGGACACCATCACGATCATCGGAAGGTATGGGGTGGACGCCACCGGAAAGCAAGTGCGCCACTTCGCGACCACCGTGCAATGGCAGAAGGGGAAAAAAGAATCCGTTGCACCGCCGGAGATCGTTACCGCCATGCCGCTATGGAGATAAAAGCACATTCTTTCAACTTTCTGCGTAGCCTGAACTTCCGGATTGTTATACCAATCCTGATTTCAATGATCTTGCTCGGCGTTGGCGTTTATTCCATCGTGCTCAGGTCCGTGTCGCAATTTGCGGACGAACGTATTCAAGAAGACTTGAAACGCAATTCTCGTGAAATCTACAATCTTTGCGATGCGTCGCTGCAAGGATTGTTAATCGCCGGCTTGTCGGGCAGTGAAAGCGCGGCCCGAGTCCAAAAGGGTATGACGCTTGGAAAAATTGAAGAATACGCACAGCAGCAGGCTTTGCAAGTGGCAGTTTATTCGGGCGATGATCAGAGGATGCTATTGAATAGCAGCTTGACATCGAAAGCTCCCGATCTTTTTGCAAAGGCAATCGGCGAAAGCCAAGGAAATTTGATAAAAACCGCCGATAAAACATACTACTTGCATCACCTTGAATTTGAGCTGTGGGATTGGCACATTGTTTTAATCAAGGACAAGAAAATATATGCCGACTTGATTAACGAGGTCCAGCGGACTTATGTAGCGCTGGGGGCCATCCTGGTATTTATTAGCTTCCTCCTGGTCTATTACTTGAAGCGGGTGATCCAGGACCCGGTCAAGTCAATTATCGCGTCTATTCAAAATAACGAATCGCCGCACTACAAGGGAATATACGAATTCGAATTTCTCAGTGAGACGCTTAGAGAGGCAGGCCATATACAGCGGCGTGAGCAAGCAAAAATAGTCCATCAAGCGACGCATGATTCGCTTACCGGACTGCTCAACCGGCGCGAGTTTGAGCGCCGTGCCGAGTTGGCGTTGGCGACCGCTCGTTCTGACGATAGGGAGCACACGATACTTTATCTGGATCTTGATCAATTCAAGATCGTCAACGATACCTGCGGTCACGTGGCAGGCGATGAGTTGCTGCGGCAATTAACCAGCGTCCTCAAGGAGAAACTGCGCCAAAGCGATATCCTGGCACGATTGGGCGGCGATGAGTTTGGTGTTTTGCTGGAAAACTGCCGTGTCGATGCAGCGACGCGTATTGCCGAAACATTGCGCAAGACGGTCAGTGATTTTCACTTTGTTTGGCAAGACAAGATGTTCTCCGTCGGCGTCAGCATCGGCTTGGTCACTTTCGGGAATGATGAACTGACACTGGCCGATATCTTCAGCCTCGCTGACGGCGCATGCTATCTGGCCAAAGACCATGGCCGCAATCGCATTCATGTATATCACCCGGGTGACAGGGCACTTGCACAACGCGAAGGCGAGATGAACTGGGTCGGACGTATACAGAATGCGTTGAACGAAAACAGAATGATGCTGTACAAGCAAAAAATTATCCCGCTGCAAGGAGAAAGTTCAGAAAGCGAGCATTACGAACTTTTGTTGCGCATGCGTGGCGAAGAGGACAAGGTTATCCCGCCGATGGCCTTTATTCCGGCAGCAGAGCGATACAATCTTATGCCGACGATAGATCGATGGGTAATAAAAACGGCTTTTAAACACTATGTTGAAACACCCGAGCATCGGAGACGCAATCTAAGCTTTGCCATCAATCTCTCCGGTGCATCCCTTGGAGATGAAAATCTGTTTTCATATATACGCGAGCAGTTTTCATTATTTGAAGTTCCTGCCGGAAAAATTTGTTTCGAGATTACCGAAACGTCGGCAATTTCCAATCTCAGTAGAGCCGTGGTTTTCATCAAGGAGTTGAAAGCGCTAGGCTGTTTATTTGCGCTTGATGATTTTGGCAGCGGCATGTCGTCGTTCGCCTATCTTAAAAACCTGCCTGTGGATTTCCTTAAAATTGACGGAAATTTTGTAAAAGGAATGGTCAACAATCCGATCGACCATGCGATGGTGGAAGCGATCAATCGTATCGGGCACGTCATGGGCATTCAGACGATTGCCGAGTTTGTCGAAAACAAGGCGATCATGCAAGAGCTGCAAAAACTCGGCGTGGATTTTGCGCAAGGCTACGGCATCAATGAGCCGACGCCCCTATAACGTGTAAAGCCAATTGGTTCGGCATGCAATTCCATGGACTGGCAATCCGCTATTCGATCGCCTTGCGAATCCGACCGGCCGGCTGCGCGCGAGTATGCTTTGGTGAAATGCCAGTGCGTTTACAATGCAATTTTCTTTTCCATTCAGGGTTCCGATCGATGAGCACTTCCCCGTTCTTGCGTATCAACCAACTGACAAAATCGTACACCCAAGGACAATTCCGGAAAAATCGTATTTCAGTTGCAAGCCGATTTCAACATTGACAAATCGGCGATCATTGGCATGCTGGGCGCCAACGGCACCGGAAAAGCCACTTTGATGGCGTGACGTCCTTGTGGATCACGCCGGCGCGGTGCACGCCTGCGAGCGTTCGCGCCAGCGCACGGCCCGGTTCCACCATGTCGGGAATCGAGAACTTGTGCTTCCGCAGCAGTTCAGACAGCGGGATGCCACCATCGGCGTGGAACGCCAGTGTGTTGGCCGGGGTCGGGACCTGTGCGATCTTCACAACGCCCTTGATGCCGGCCAGGCGTTCGAGGATGCCGGCTTCGTGACGCAGGAGCCGGATCGCGTCAGCGCCAAAAGCCTGCTTGAACACCACGCGCTCGCCGCTGCCCGGCATCACGCAACGCGTGACCACGGTCTTTTCGTTGCGATACAAGACATCACCAGCCGGAGATTCACCCACGGGTGTGTCGCCGCTCAACGGAATGCCATTTTGAGAAGCCACTGGTAGCTACTTTCTTGCCTGGTTCAGGCGAGAGCTGGAACTCACTTCAACTCACCCTGTTGTGTCTGTTGTGACGAGGCAGTGGCCCTGGTGACCTGATTGCGCCCGCTTCGCTTGGCTTCGTACAGTGCCGCGTCGGCCTGTTCGACCCATTGGCCTGCGGTGGAGTCTGCGCCGGGCACAAAGGCGGTGACGCCGACGCTGATCGTGACGATGCCGAGCTGGGATTTCACATGCGGCTCCTGCAATGCCTCGACTGCGGCGCGCACCCGTTCGGCGACGACCCATGAGCCCTCCAGGTCCGTATCCGGCAGCAGAATGACGAACTCTTCTCCCCCATAGCGCGCCACCAGGTCGGAGCCGCCGCGCCGGCCGGTCGCCAGCACCGTGGCCACGAATTGCAGGCAGGCGTCGCCGCTCTGATGGCCGTAGTGGTCGTTGTAGAACTTGAAGAAATCGATGTCGATGATGGCCAGGCCCAATGGAACACAGGCGCGTTTGGCGCGCAGCCATTCGGCATCGAGCGCCGCATCGAAGCAGCGGCGGTTGGCCAGGCCGGTAAGGGCATCGGTATGGCTGATCTGTTCCAGCCGCAGATTGGCTTCTTCGAGAGCGGTGGTGCGCTCGGCGACCTTGCGCTCCAGCGAGGCATAGAGCAGCGCATTGTCCAGCGAGACCGACATCTGGCCGGCGATCAGCATGATGGCGTCCATCCGTTCGGCACTGAAGGCCGCTCGGCGCAGGCGGCTTTCCAGCATCAGGATCCCGCGCAATTCACCGTGGCTCAGGATCGGCGCGCACAGCAGCGAGCATTGATCCATCCCGGCGAAGTACGGATCGCCGGAAAAGCGGTCATCCTGCAGGGCGTCGTCGAGCACCAGGTTCTCGCGTGTGCGCTCGGTGTAGCGGAAGGCAGGCAGTGCCAGTTCTCCCCGCGCGCCGGCCTGTTCCACCGACACGGCAGCAGCGCCATTGCCCAAGGAACCGGCCACGAACCAGCCCTGGCCATCATCGGGGCGTACCAGCAACTGGACTGCTGTGGCGCCGGTCATTGCGCCCAGCACCTTGCCCAGGCAGTCGGTGAGGCGCGCAAGACTGGTCTCCGAGCTCAGCGCCTGCGAGGCGCGCAGCACGGCCAGCATGTCGACCATGTCATAGGCGACGATGGTGCTGTTAATGCTCACATTGGCGCGTTGCAGGTTGCCGCCGGTGCGCAAGACCTCATGCTCACGCCGCATTTCGCGCACCTTGCCTGCCGCGCCCCAGGCATCGTACAAGGCGCAGGCTTCCTTCAGCAACGCGTAGGCGCTGGGCTCCATGCCCTGCGCCAGCTGGAACAGTCCGGCGTGCTCCACGATCAGGGCGCGATGCCAGGGCCGCTGGCGCTGGGCGGCTTCATGCATGGCAAGGTCGAAGGCCGTGCCGGCTCCCCAGACGTCGCCGGCAGCCCATGCGCGCTCAGCCTCGATCCAGCGCACCAGATGCAGAAAGTTGGCCGGTGCATCCTCGGCGCGCAGCGCCAGCCAGCGCAGGCAGGTAGCGTCCAGTTCTTCGAGCACCGGCGTGCGTTCGTCTGCCGGCAGCGTCCGGGCTTTCTGGGCCAGCGCCAGGGCTTGCAGTACGTGTGCCGTGGCGGAGAGGTAATAGCCGGGGATGCGGCTCAAAAACGACATGGCTTGAGCGGCGTGTTTCGCCAGCGCCGCAGCGTCGCCGAAGATGGCTGCCGACATGGCGCGCGCGATATTAAAGTAAAATCCCACGTCTCCCGGACCGTCGATGTGCTGCACAAAGGTTGCTTCATCGAAGCTGTCGTCGGAGAAGCTGCCCGGCGTGCGGGTCGCGCCGCGTAGCGCCTGATTCAGTTGGAGGCGCAGGATGCTGGGTTGTTTGAAGTCCGCATTGCGCATACGGTCTGCAAACGCCTGACCGGCGCGCACTTCGTCGGCAGCGGCATCCAGTGTGGGAGCGTAGTCGAACAGGAAGTCGTATCTGCAGTAGTAGGTCGAGGACACCAGCGTCAAATCGCCGACCTGCAGCAGCTCTTCACGCACTTTCTGCCATTTCTCGATCAGGTTTTCGATCGGTTCGACCCAATGGCCGGCGACAAGGCAGTAGAAAAGACGCGCCATCGATGCGCTCTGGCGATAGCCGCGGGCCTCGCTGATCGCCACCATGTGACAGGCTAGCGAATAGGCGCCGCGGTAATCCTGCGGCCCGCCCATCAACAGGTACGGCAAGCAACTGGCACTGGGGATCAGGTACTTGGACGGGCCGTGTTCGATCCAAAGACGCAGCGCCTCCAGAATCACCCAGGCGCCTGTTGCAGGATGGCAGTAATAGCCTGCGTTGGAGGTCGGCAGGATCAGCCGGGCACAAGCCAGTACACGGGGATCGTCCGCTTCGGCCCGCTGGAAGTCGCGCAGCTTCTCGTCCCCGCTGTTCCATTTGATCAGACGCTGCGCACCCGCCTTGATGGCGGGACGCAGATCGTCCGGTTTTTGCAATCCAAGCGCGGACAGCACCTTCAGGCCCAGCGCCATGGCCTCCGGATACCGGCTGCGATTGAGCAGACTATAGATCTGTACCCCTGCGACCCCCGCCAGATCGATCGGATCGGTGCAGCGCGCGACGATGGCGGCATAGACCGCGTCGCCTTCGTCCTGCCGACCCAGGCCGTAGAGCGCGGTATGCTGCTCGATCGCCAGCGCCATCAGCAAGCCGGCGTCGGATGGCTTCTCCACACGCTTGATCAAACGGATGGCAGCGGCCAGGAAGCGTTCGGTGACGCCATAGTTCAACACGCGCGAGCGGGCGGCGGCCTGTTGGAACAGGCCCACCGCACTGCGGCATTCGGCTTCATCGACCAAGGCATCTATTGCCGGCAGGTATTGCTCGGCGGCCGCATGGCCCGAACCCTGCTGTTTTGCCAGCCGGCGCGCAAGGCGCAAATGCTGTCGGCATCGCGTGGCCGGGTTCATGCCCTCGAAAACGGCTTGCTGCACCCGGTCATGCCGGAAACGCAACAACGTCGTGTCGTGTTGCTCGGTGACCAGCAAGCCATCGTCCAGCGACGGAGCAAGACAACGGGCGAGTTCATCGGTGTCCAATCCGCCGGCCCATTCCAGCACATCGGGTTTGATTTCGCCGCCCAGACAGGCGATGACCTCCAGCACATCGCGGGCTGCGTCCGAGAGCTTGGCGATGCGGCGGTTCAGAATGTCAATCACACTTGCATCGCCGACGTACCGGCGGATGGCCGCGGCGTCCCAGTTCCACACGCCATCGTGCGGCACCAGCAGGCCATCCTGGCGCAAGGCGTTGATCAGCTCGACCGTGTCGTAGGGGTTGCCCTCTGCGCGCTCGTTGATGGAGGCAGTCAGCCGGTGCGCCTCGGCAGCCGGCAAGCGCAGCATCTGACTGATCAGCGTGCCGATGTCCGATGGCGCCAGGTTGTCCAACTGCATCCTGGGCGGTGCAACGCCGAACTCGTGCCAGCGCGCCATCAATGCACTGAGAGGATGGGCCGCATCGACTTCATTGCTGCGATAGGCGCCGACCACCAGCAAGCCGGGGATGCGATCGGCGCCGGTAATGATGGCGTCGAGCAGGCGCAACGAAATCGACGGCGCCCACTGTATGTCATCGAGCACCATGACGACCGGTCGTTCCGGCGTCACGATGCTGCGTACCAGATCGATGCAGGCCTGGAGCATCCGTGCCTCTGCCTCGCGCGGCTGAGTCACCTCGACACGAGGCTGCTCGCCCAGCAACAGCACGAACTCAGGCAGCAAGGCCGGGCCAAGGCCGGCGTTGAGACCCAGGCCCTTCAGGATGCGCGCGCGCTGCAGCGCCAATTGATCCTCGGGTTCGGCCAGCAGCAGGCGGCCCAGCGCCCGCAATACATCTTCCGCCGCCTTGGGGGCGTCTTGCCGGTACTGGTCGAACTTGGCAGCGACAAACCAGCCGCGCCGGGCCGTGATCATCGGTCGCAACTCATTGATCAATGCGGATTTTCCCACTCCGGGTGCGCCTGCTATGAGCAGGCAGCGGGTCTTGCCTTCGATCGCCTGGTCCAGGGACTGCTGCAGGGTCAGGAGTTCCCGATCGCGGCCGATCGGGCGCGACGGCGGCGACAGGCGCAGCGCGAAATCGTGCTGACCGAGCGGGAAGACGACGGTATCGGCGTGCAGCAGCGCCGCATGCAGGCGGGCCAAGTCCTGGGCCAGGCCTTCGGCGGTTTGATAGCGGCGGTCGGGCTCCTTTTCCAGCAGCCGCATGATGATGTCCGATAGCGTTTGTGGAATCTCGGAAGATATCTGGGCAGGCGGCGTGGGCACGCGCACCAGGTGGTCATGCACCAGATCCAGAAAGTCGTCGCCCTCGAAAGGCGGGTGCCCGACCGCTAGCTCGTACAGCAGCACGCCCAGCGAATACAGGTCGGCACGCTGGTCGACCGGGCGTCCGGTGCGGCCGGTCTGCTCGGGCGACATGTAGCGCAGCGTGCCGGCGATATGGCTTTGGTGCGTGAAGCCGGGCCGTTCTTCGGCTGCACTGCTCGATATGTTGAAATCGATCAGGGTCGATGTATATCCCGGCTCGCTGATGAGCACGTTGGAGGGGGTAACGTCCTTGTGGATCACGCCGGCACGGTGCACGCCGGCAAGCGTGCGTGCCAGCGCGCGGCCCAGTTCGAGCAGGTCGGGCATTGCCAGTTTTTGCTTGTGCAGCAGTTCAGACAGCGGAATGCCGCCATCGTCGTGCATGGCCAGCGTGTTGGCCGGGGTCGGGACCGGTGCGATTTTTACGACGCCTTCGACGCCGGCCAGGCGTTCGAGAATGCCGGCTTCGTGTCTGAGGCGCCGGATGGCTTCGGCGCCGAAAGCCTGCTTGAACACCACGCGGGTGCCGCTGGCCGGCATGACGCAACGCGTGATCAGCGTTTTTTCGCTGCGATACAAGGCCTCGCCGGCGAGAGATTTCTCCAGCGTTGCTTTTCCGTGCAGCAGAATATCATTTTGATAAGCCACTAGTAGTTATTTCCTTGTCTGGTCCAGGCTGGTGCTTAGTGCATGCTGGAAAAGAACTGGATTTGTAATTAGACTTGTATCATGCATGAAAAGAGGATTTTCAAATGAATTTTTCTACTGATTGTAGGCTTTTTACCGACGCGGCGTAACAGAACTCAGCGCGAAATTAAAATTGAAAGCTTGGAGTTAGCGAAGGTGAATAAGCGATGTTTTTCGCGATGCGCGATCGACTTTCCAAAAAATGTACATGGTGGGTTCATCAAGCTATCCGCCCGCGCATATTTTTCATGGAAGTGCCGATGCACACAAACCGGTAAAGAGGCGGTGGCACAGTTCCATTTTGATAAGCGCAAGGCATGGTAATCTGCTATTCGATCCCCTTCTTTTTTCATGGCTTCAATAGATGAATACTTCCTCGTTCTTGCGCATCAATCGACTGACAAGGTCACATACTCAAGGACAGTTCCGGAAGAAAATCGTGTTTCATCTGCAAGCTGATTTCAACATTGACGAACCGGCGATCGTCGGCATGCTGGGCGCCAACGGCGCCGGAAAAACCACCTTGCTGGAACTGATCGCCGGGAACGATACGCCGACCAGCGGCAACGTTCTCTGTCATGGCCAGGATATTCATAAAGTCAAATACATGCAGCGCGGCCGCATCGTCAAACATCATCGTCAGCCGAATCACACTCGTAAGTTCAAACAATCGCTCAAGCCTGATTTTATGCTGGAGCCGGCCCGTCACAACGAGCCGAAGATTCATTTGTTCGACGAGCCGGATATGGGCGATTGGTATATCTCTTTATTGTTCGACAAATTCCGGGCATTGAAAGAACAGGGACATCTGGTGTTTTTCTGTGCGCATCCGCTTTCAGTCTCCGACTTGGGATTGGTGAGGGATGTGTGCGATCACTATGTCTTTGCGCAAGAGGGCAGTTTCAGGCAGGTGACGGATTTTGAAATGCTGATGAAAGATGATCAGGTGCGTGATTATTTCGGATCGCTCGCCGAACAGATGGATGCCGCGGACCTTGCATCGGCAGGCCGGCGGCGAGCAGCGCAATAGGCATTTAACTGAAGGGTATTCGGCCTGCAAGCAAGCTTGCTATTCGTTTTCGGCTGAAAATTCAGCAGCCGCCTTCGCCGTCCACAGAGCTTTGTTGTAACTGTCGAACGGTTGGTCGTAACTATCGACTTCGCCGTTATCGCCCACGAAGTTGGTCCACCATCCGTCGGCATCCTGCACCAATGCGATGTCGCCCGGGCCGCACTGAGCGGAAACCGTCTCACCCTGTAGCAGGGTGACGATATTGATATTTCTATGTTGAATGACGGTAGACATCGAACGCTCTTTTTATATCGACAACCTCTTCGCCCCGATGTTCAATTTTACGTTCCCAAAACACAGGGGATAGCGACGCCTAACTGAACGGGTCCTTGCGCTGATCCGTTATCAGGAATTTTCCCGAATGACAGACGATCGACGGAAGCTTTTCTGCGGATCGGCACGCCGCTTCGTCACCATGCTCGGTCGAGATCACAAAGCCGTCATGCTTGCTGAATGAATACCATGCCCGGTCATCGTAGGTCGGCTCGGTAGCCACTAAACCTGTTTTATACAGTACTACGGCAATCACGGAAAAAATGGCAAAAACGGCCATTAAATAACGCGCGCGGCGTTCCAGTATCGATAGAATTCGAATCATTTCCATTCCCTGATGCAATGAAAAGATGATGCCATGACTAACTATCGACGCAAGTTTCCAGTGCTGAAAAAACTGGCAACCACAAAATTTTGTGGTGTATATGTCGCACATGTTGCCGCATTGTCAGCGTCATGCGGCATTCACCGGATTCGGGCAACGAGCATGATCTGCTTGCGTTGCATTCTATTCACTGGCGAGTCGCGCACTGCTTCTGATACAGTGCCGTCATGAGCAAATTGACACTGGATCGTATCCTGCAATCGCAGGGATTCGGCACCCGCAAATGGTGCCGCGAATTGATTGCCGAAGGTGAAGTCACCATCGCTGGAGAAACCGTTACCGACTATCGTGCCGCGTTCGAAGCAGACGGCCTTGTATTTACCTTGTTCGATGAAGAGTGGATTTACCGAGAACATGTGTATATCGCATTGAACAAACCCGCCAATTTCGAATGCTCGCGCAAACCCAGTCATCATCCCGGCGTACTGACGATTTTGCCGGAACAGTTTACCTGGCGCGATGTGCAGCCGGTCGGGCGGCTCGATCACGACACGACAGGATTGCTATTGATGTCCGATGACGGTGCTTTCATACATGCGCAGTCGTCACCCAAGCGGCACATCCCGAAGATTTATGCGGCAACGACGCATGACCCGGTCACGCCCGAGCTGATCCGGCAATTGCTGGGCGGCGTACAGTTGCATGACGAGCCTGCGCCGCTGGCGGCCCAGCGCTGCGTAATGCTGGATGCGCACCGTCTTGAAATTGTGCTGGAGCAGGGCAAATATCATCAAGTCAAGCGCATGCTGGCGGCGGCGGGGAATCATTGCACTGCCTTGCGCCGGACCGCAATCGGCGGATTGCTGCTCGACGCGCTGGAACTGGATGAGGGGGAATGGTGTTATTTAAGCGATGCGGAATTGGCGCTGCTGGTGCCCGATTGATACCTATCGAATGAATCGGGCTTTTGCAGGACCTTAAGGCAAATTCGCTTATTTCGGATGGCTTTGCGGATTTCTCCTGTATCCTGTTTCCAAGCGCCGCTGGTACGGATGGTAATTATTGAACGCAACGCCAGCCCCTGTTTTTGAAGTCAAACCGCTCATGTGAAGGACTCACAACTTGGCAAAACCTAATTTTCAATACGAGAAGCGTCAAAAAGAGCTGGAAAAGAAGAAAAAAAAGGAAGAAAAGTTGAAGCGCAAGCAGGAAAAGGGTAGCGAGCGCGAAGAGACCAGCGAACAGCCGGTGCCTGACGAGGGCAGCGCCCAGACTGATACACCGTAACGGCGCGTGCTACGTGGATCTTGTCGGTAGCTGCACTATTCCGGTCGCGTCTTCAAAGATTTTTATTCGTGCCAGAACGATGCCATGGTCAGACGCTTGCGGCAGCTTCAGCGCGATATGGTCATTCAGGTAGGTGACATCGAGAACTTCGCCGATCGCCGAGGGCGAAGCCGGATGAAGCGCTCCTGAAACCAGGATGTGATCGATTGTTTCGTAATTGCCTTCGTGGATGTGGGTATAGCCCGGGTCATGCAGCGGGTCGCCATGCGACTGAATCCGGTAGCTGTCAAACAGGCGATCGTCAAACTCATTTTCCGCCCGATCTCGTACACCCAATACAATTTGCGTCGTTACCGACGACGCGACATCATTGAAGTCGCCCATGACCAGAAGCGGCTCGCAACCATTCCGCATGCAGTCCGCCGCCAGATAACGCAATCCAAGCGCCTCGACGCCACGCCGTATCAATGAGCGTAGCACCGCGATATCCGCTTGAGATCCGTCTGTGCCGTTATCTTCACTTCCGCAATCCGGAAGCTTTGATTTCAAGTGGGCCACAAAAACATTTGCCGGTAATCGATCCGACAACAGGATTCGCGCATGAAGCACCGGACGCGTGAATCGAGTTACGGTATCGGTCATGCCCGGCAAGGCGGTCGACAGTTTACGCGGCAATTCGGCATGCGTCGAGAAAGCGCCGGCGAACGGCAGGCGCGACACCAATGCCACGCTCGGTGTAAAACGGTCGGCCTGCGGATCAGGGTCGATGCCGGCATGATGTGCATGTTGGTATTTCTTGGTTCTTGCCAAGACGTCTTTCAGCGCAGCTTGCGAAAAAATTTCCTGGAATCCGATGACGTCGGCGTCGAGAATGTCGAGTTGTTGCGCAATCCACGTGATCTTGGATTCGTACTCCTCCGGCGTGTATGGCGCCAGGCTGTCATAGAACCGCATGCCGGGCAGTGCCAGGTTGCATACATTGAAAGTTGCAAAACGGAATTCCTGTTGCATAATATGGCCCATATTTTTCAGGATCAGCGTACCACGCATGGCAAAAAAAGAGCATTTTTCGGAAACGCCTGCAACGCAGTTTTTGCGCAAGCAAGGCATCTCCTTTTCAGAGCATCCTTACCAGTATGAAGAACACGGCGGCACAACCGTATCGGCGCGCGAACTGGGCGTCGATGAGCATGCTGTTGTCAAAACGCTCGTCATGCAGGATGATGCGTCCAAACCGCTGATCGTACTGATGCACGGCGACCGCAAGGTGTCGACAAAAAATCTTGCGCGGCAAATCGGATGCAAGTCTGTGGAGCCGTGCAAGCCCGAGGCCGCGCATCGGCATTCCGGTTATCTGGTCGGCGGCACGTCGCCATTCGGTACGAAAAAAACGATGCCGATTTATATCGAGCAGAGTATCCTTGCGCTCGACAGAATTTATATCAATGGCGGACGGCGGGGTTATCTGGTCGGGCTTGCCCCCGAGGCCTTGATCGCTGTGCTGCCGATCAAGACAGTCAATTGCGCGATTGAAGAGTAAAAACGAGGTATTGAAATTACATTGGGAGACCCGACCGCGGGATGTTAAGCGCAATGCTTGCCGCGTCGCCGATGGTCGTAAGTTAAGGGAAGAAGCATGAATACATTCTTGTTTGTGGTTGCTGCGTATCTGATTGGTTCGATCTCGTTTGCAGTGGTGGTGAGCAGATTTTCCGGCCTTGCCGACCCGCGTACCTATGGATCGAAAAATCCGGGTGCAACCAATGTTCTGCGCAGCGGCAACAAAAAAGCGGCTATCGCAACCCTGCTGGGCGACTGCGCCAAAGGCTGGCTCGCGGTATGGCTGACTGCAAAATTCGGCCCGCAATACAGTGTCGGCGATACCGGTCTGGCGCTGGTCGCAGTGGCCGTATTCCTGGGCCATCTGTGGCCGGTATTTTTCAAGTTCGCCGGGGGTAAGGGTGTCGCCACGGCGCTAGGCGTTCTGCTGGGTTTGAATCCCTGGCTGGGTGTCGCGACGCTCGCGACATGGCTGATCATTGCCTATGCATTCCGCTATTCATCATTGGCGGCATTGATCGCGAGCCTGTTCGCACCATTCTATTACGTACTGCTGTTCGGCATTGATGTGCTGCTGCTTGCCGTCGCGGTGATGAGTTGTCTTTTGCTCTATCGTCACAGCGGCAATATCGGCAATCTGCTTGCCGGCAAGGAAAGCAGGATCGGCAGCAAGAAAAAATGAAGCGCGTGCGCGATCAGCGCACCATCCACAATTCGCTTTGCTGGCGCACAACATCGCTTAACGATCCGCTTTCCTGAAAGCGCGTACGCACCCAACCCGCATCGGTCTGGCTTGCCAAGACCCGCTTGCGCAGAAAAATGATCGCTTCGGTCGTGCCGAGTTCCTTTGCCGTATCGGCAAGCAGGTCGAAAGTCTGCAGGATGTCATCCCGGATAGGAGGTTGTTCCCCATTGGCCGGGTTGATCAGTATTCCCGCCATACCGAAGCGGCATGCCTGGAAACGATTGTAGGAATAAGTCAGATAAGTGTCTTGCGACGGCGTCAGCGAACGATCCTCAAAGAAATATTTGCTGAGTGTTTGTGCGTAGGCACCCAGGGCGACCGCGGTTTCGATTGTCAACGGTGTATCGCAGACGCGGATCTCCACCGTGCCGTACTCCGGCTTGGGCCTGATATCCCAATAAAAATCCTTCATGCTGGCGACAATTCCGAGGCGTGCCATTTTTTCAAAATAGGTATTGAAAGCATCCCAATCCGTGACAAACGGCATGTAACCGGACAATGGAAATGCATTGATCGAAGTCAGTCGTGACGATTGGAAGGTGGTATCGACGCCCTGGTAAAAAGGGGACGAGGCCGACATCGCGATGAAATGCGGGATATATCGCGCCAGCAGATGCGCCAGCCTTACTGCCTCGTCGCCGTTGGCGCATCCGATATGGATATGCTGGCCGTATACGGTAAATTGCTTGGCCAGGTAGCCGTAGAGTTCGGATACCAGGCGATAGCGTTCGGCCGGGAATATGCGTTGATCTTCCCAATGCTGGAACGGGTGTGCGCCGCCGCCGGCAAGACCGAGATTGAGCTTGTCTGCGGCCGATACCAGCAGCTTGCGCATGGCGCTCAGTTCAGCCAGCATTTCCTCGTGTTTGGTGTGCACCGAGGTTGCAATCTCGATCATGCTTTCGGTAATTTCGGGCTTGATGTCGTAGCCGTGCTTTTGCTTATCCAGCAATACGAGCAAGTCGCTTGATCCGCGCGTCAGATTGTAATCGCGCCGATTGACGATTTGGAGTTCCAGTTCCACGCCCATCGTCAACGGGGTGGATGAAGTAAATTCAAGCATGATGGATTCTCGTAGTTAAGTCTTCGCTTCGCCGGAAGCAACCAGGGCATAGCGGGTACAGATCGGGCCGATGATTTCCAGAAGCACCAATATCGATACCATCAGCGTCGTCAATTCGACACCGAACTGCGGATAAAATCCCGCCGCGTGGTGTACCAGCACGATTTTGAACCCGGACAACGGCGTTAATCCGAGTCCCAGTAGTGCACCTTTGCGTACTGTGATGCCGTTGGCCGGCGCAAGCGCCGAGGTCAAGAATATCGTGACGCCAAATCGTACTGCGATGTAGGCCAATACGACCGGCGCCAGTTCCCGCAGATGGGACAATTCAAGTTTGGCGCCGGCATACACAAACAACAACACGTAGAGCACAGCGGTAAACTGGCTGAAATCCGGTTCTATGACGGTGCGGCGGGGACCGTGGCTGCGGCTGGCGATACCAAGGGCCAGCAGCGCGATCAGGGCGGACAGCTTGAACATGATTGCCATGCCGACGGTGGCTGCAATCAGCGCAAGCATCAGGATCAAATGTGCCTGCCCGTCGCGACCGAGCCAACGGCCCAGCCAGATCAGGATTCTGCTGGCTACCCAGCCGAGCAACACCGAACCAAAGAACAGGTACAGCGGATGCACCACGTAACTACGCCAGCCTGCCTGGTACTCAAGATGCAGTACTGACAAGCCCATTGAAAAACCGATAAAAGCCAGCGCATTGCCGATCACCACGATATTCAACATGCGTTCGCTGAGTTGGCCTTCGGCTTTGACTTCGCGTACGACATTCAGTGCAACCGCAGGGGAACTGGCCATGCCGATCGCGGCAGCCATGCTGGCAATCAATGTACTGAAGCCAAACATCGTCAGCGTCCAGTACAGGGCGCCAAAAGTGCAGAGGCTGATGACGATGCCGGTCGCAAGCAGTCTTTTTTCCCGCAGTAGCCATTGATAATCGACACGGCGGCCGAGTTCAAACAATACCAGGCCCAGCGCAAGATCAACCAGCAAGCCGAGCTTGTTCAGGACATTGATATCGACCACGTTGAGTACCGCCGGGCCCAGCAGCAGCCCGGTCAGGACATAGCCGGTAATGGCCGGCACCGGCAGCCAGCGTGCGGCCAGGCGCGCTCCGAGAATGCCTGCGATCAGGATCAGGCCGGCTGCCGTCAACACGTTGAGTGCATCGGGAAAGGTGGGTAAGAAATCCAGTGATGCCATTATGTCTCCGGTTTATTGTTATCGCTGTGCGTCTGAATCGGTCAAGTATGTGATCGCTGCACGATCAGGAAACCGCGATAAGCTGGTCGATTGTTCGTAGAATCTGTCTTGCGCTATTGAACATCAAGCTCGTTTGCTGTGCCGGCAACGATTTTTCATCGATGCCGACGGACTGCCAACAGTACCTGTATGACAAGATCGAATGCCTGTTTCCATGTTGCGCGAATCAAACCACAGGAACCCGGGATCAAAAGATTAATGAACCCGGGCGGGTCCGTCATGTTTTGGTGCTGATTATAGCTAGGCTAGTAGCTGGGTATGCGAGAAACTCGTATGAGTGACTTTGATTGTTTCTATTCTGGGGTTATATAGATTGAAAAATCAAGGCCTCAATTTGCCACGATTTATCGACGGATATAGTCCGTTCCATCGACGACAGGTTTTGACCAAAGGAGCGGTGATTAAGGCAATGTGCCGAATGATTGGTTGTATGCATCATATGCGGCAAACGGATTATACAGTGCGCAATTCATCCAATGGCCAGCGCGGCCGGACATTGAATGCGTATTCTTTTTTCGCGGCATCGGGCGCAACCTGCAATCGCATCGCTCCTGCAAATGCAATCATCGCGCCGTTATCGGTGCAGAATTCCATTTCGGGATAGAACACCTGGAAATGTTTTTTCCGTGCCGCTGCATTCAATGCTTCTCGTAATTGCTTGTTGGCGCCAACGCCGCCGGCAATGACCAGGCGCTTCAATCCGGTTTGCTTTAATGCCGCAGTGCATTTTGCCGTGAGCACATCGACGATTGCATCGACAAAAGCGCGTGCCACATTGGCCTTGTCCTGTTCACAAATATTCGTGATCTTGTTTTTCACAACAGTCAGTACCGCGGTTTTCAATCCCGAAAAACTGAAATCCAGATTTTTTGAATGCAGCATCGGGCGCGGCAGGGTATAGACATCGGGATCGCCGAATTCGGCCATGCGCGAAATCGCCGGACCGCCGGGATATCCCAGGCCAAGCAGCTTCGCCGACTTGTCGAAAGCCTCGCCGGCCGCATCGTCCATGGTCTCTCCGAGCAATGCATATTGCCCGACGCCATCGACGCGCATCAATTGTGTGTGGCCGCCCGACACCAGCAGCGCGACGAAGGGAAATGCCGGCGGGTTGTTCGACAACAGCGGCGACAGCAGATGCCCTTCCAGATGGTGCACGCCGAGCACGGGTTTATCGAGCGCGAGCGCCATTCCGCACGCGACCGAGGCGCCGACCAGCAGCGCGCCGGCCAGACCCGGCCCCTGGGTATAGGCGATCGCATCGATGTCGCTGCGCACGACGCCGCTTTCCGCCAGTACCTGCTCCAACAGGGGGATGGTGCGGCGGATGTGGTCGCGCGATGCGAGTTCAGGGACCACGCCGCCGTATTCTTCATGCATGGTGACTTGCGAATACAGCGCATGCGCGCGCAAGCCTTGTTGCGTATCGTACAACGCAAGGCCGGTTTCATCGCAGGAGGATTCGACGCCGAGAACGATCATAGGGGGAAAATTGGGGGTGGCAAGCTTTTTGCAAAGCCGTATTGTAAAGGAAAGCACATTTTGCTTATATTCCCATGACTCCCGTGACTCCCATGACCGATTCGAAAAAACTCAAGATCGTCGTCGTCAATTCGCTGGTCGCGCCGGAAGGCGCCGACGAGGCGGCACAGGAGCAGGCCGAGCGCGCCCGCGCGCTGCGCATCGGCTTGCTGGAGAGTGGTTACAACATCCTGGCAGCGTTGCCGCCGGACGCCGACCTGGCGCGGCAGATTGCGCAATTACAGCCGGATGTGATCATCGTCGATGCACAGTCGGATGCCGCGCTGAAGGAAGTAGTCGCGGCCACTGCCAGCGACAGGCGTCCCATCGTGTGCTTCACCGAAGACGGAGACAAGAGCAAGATGCACGCGGCGATCGAAGCGGGGGTGTCAGCCTATGTCGTGGCGGGCCTGTCTGCCGAGCGGGTGACCGCGGTGCTGGATGTGGCCATCGCGCGCTTCGAATTCGATCAGAAGCTGCGTCATGAATTGTCGGAGGTCAAGCTCAAGCTGGCTGAACGCAAGATCATCGAGCGCGCCAAGGGTTTCCTGATGGAGCGTCATCACTGCTCGGAGGATGAGTCCTACCGCAAGCTGCGCCGCCTGGCGATGGACAAGAATTTGAAGCTGTCCGAAGTCGCGCAACGCATGCTGGACGTGGCCGACCTGCTGGGATGACCCATTTTGCGGTCCTTCTCTGGTGCATTGCACAAAAACAATGCATAAACTGGTGGACTGCAACAACTAATTCGAAAGTGCCTGCCGCACGTGCACCTTTCCCTTCCAAATCGGCTGTTACGGTCCACTAGCGAGTACTGAACCTGCAAGTGATTACGTCGCTGGCATCTTCGTATTGATGATGATTCTTTATGGGGCGAATTGCAGATAAGGGCGGATGGCATTCATCTTGCTAAATAGATCCATGCTCATGTTTGAGCATGGATCAAGAAAATTACAGAAACACGTTCGCCGCTGACTAATGCGTCAGGCGAATTTTAGTTAACAGTGTGCGCCAAAGAAGGAGTGCACTGTATGGATCGCGGATGATCCAAAACGGACAAGGATGTCCTGCCTGCTACATGCGGGCAGGCATCCTTTTTTTTATATTTGTTGCGCCGGGAGAGCGATGTGGTTGCAGTGCCGAAGCCCGTGCCCGATACATCATGTGCCGAAGAACCGATCGTGGTGATCGGTACCGGCCCTGTCGGGGTGCGTTTTGCGCAGGATTTGTATCGGCGCGATCCATCGGTTGCCATGGTGATCTACGGCGATGAGCCGTGGGAGCCGTATAACCGCGTGCGCCTGTCCTCCTTTCTTGCAGGGGAAACTGACTGGGCGGCATTGACGCAGGGGCTGGCGCTGCCGCAGGGGCCGAACATCGAAACGCGCTTGAACTGCGCAGTGATCGAGATCGATCGCGCCGCGCGGCAGATCGAGGATTCGATGGGGCGTGTGCAAAGTTACTCGAAACTGGTGCTCGCCACAGGTTCGCGCGCACGCATTCCCGATGTGCCAGGCGTGGGGCAAGCCAACGTCTATGTGTTCCGCGACATGAGCGACACGCAACGCCTGTTCGCACGGCGCATCCGCAGCCGCCGCACCGTGGTACTGGGCGGCGGATTGCTCGGACTGGAAGCGGCGCGCGCGATGCAGCGCTTCAACACCGAGGTGTGGGTGATCGAAAACAACGAGCGGCTGATGATGCGGCAACTCGACCAGAAAGCCTCCAACCAGTTGCGCGCCCATGTTGAGGCGACCGGCATCAAGGTGTGGCCCGGCGCCGCGGTCAAACGCATCCACGGCGAGGGCGTGGTAACCGGCATCAGCCTGCGCGGCGGCTTCACCGTCGAATGCGACACTATCGTGATCGCCGCCGGCATCAAGCCGAATATCGATCTGGCGCTGCAGGCCGGTCTGCATATCGGGCGCGGCATCCGTGTCAACGATCAGATGCAGACTTCAGATCCTTCCATATATGCCATCGGCGAATGCGCCGAGCATCGCGGAAAGGTATACGGCATCGTCGCGCCCGGCTTCGAGCAGGCGGCGGTCGCGGTGCATACAGTATGCGGCGATGAGGCGAACTACGCCGGATCGCTGCAGGCCACGCACCTGAAAGTCCTTGATTTGCCGGTGTTCAGCATGGGACGCACGGGCGAACGCGACGGTCTCGATCTTGCGACGCTGGCGGTATACGAGGACAAGGGAAACAGCGTGTACCGCAAGGTGGTGGTCGAGCGCGGAGTCCTGATCGGCGCGATGGCGGTCGGCGAATGTCCCGACATGCGGCGCCTGCAGGAAGCGGTGACGCATAACCGCAGAATATTTCCGTGGCAGTTGTGGCGCTTCCGTCGCACCGGTTTGCTGTGGCCGGAAGAGGATGCGACCAGCGTCGTCAATTGGCCGGCGACCGCGATCGTCTGCAACTGCACCGGCGTCACGCGCGGCCAACTGGGCGAAGCGATCGCGGCCGGCAACTGCAGCGTCGAACAACTGGCGGCCTGCACGAGGGCTTCCACCGTATGCGGATCGTGCAAGCCGCTGGTGGCGGAATTGGCCGGCGGCAGCGTGGAGCGTGAGCCGGTGCGCGCGCATCGCACCATGTTGGCCGGCGCCGTCGCTGCATTGCTGTTCGCGTTGATGATGTTGATCACGCCGGCGATTCCATTTGTCGACACGGTGCGGACCGCATGGCGCTGGGACGACCTGTGGCTGGTCAGCCTGTACAAACAGATCAGCGGCTTCACCGTGCTTGGCCTGACTGCACTGGGATTGTTGCTCACGTTCCGCAAGCGCTGGTCGCGCATCCGCTTTGGCGACTTCGCGATCTGGCGCGTACTGCATGTGCTGCTCGGCCTGGCGGCGCTGACCGGGTTGTACTTGCATACCGGCGGCCGTCTCGGTAGCGAGCTCAATTTCCTGCTGATGAGCAGCTTCATCGCACTGATCCTGGCCGGCGGCATTGCCGCCCTGATGATTGCGCAGGAACACCGCCTGCCGCCGGCACTGGTGCGTCGCTGGCGCGTGAACAGCACCTGGATTCATATTCTGTTGTTCTGGCCGGTGCCGGTTCTGCTCGGCTTTCACATCTTGAAGACTTACTACTTTTAAACAATGGCAAAGAAGAGCCGCAGGATTCTGTGGATTTACTGGGGAGTGCTGAGCGTGGCAATGGCGGCGTACCTGACAGTCGGATTGCTGGACAAGAACGCGGCAGACAGTCCGCTGTTTGCGACTGCGCGCGCGATGCTGCTGCCCGGCCAGACCACGCACGGCCACTATCAGATTGAATTGAAGTGCGAAAGTTGCCATGGCGCCTCGTTCGGTGGCCCCGAGGCGATACAGGAAGCCTGTGTGAAATGCCATGGCGCGGAACTGAAAGATGCCGATGACAAGCATCCGGCCAGCAAGTTCGACGATCCACGCAATGCCGGCCGGCTGGAAAAAATCGATGCCAAAATGTGCATCACCTGTCACGTCGAGCACAAACCCGGCATCACGCAGGCGATGGCGGTGACCAAGCCGGTCGACGTTTGCTTCCATTGCCATGCAGGCGAAGAAGAAATGCCGCCGGACCACAAGGACCTCGCGTTCGACGGCTGTACCGCCGCGGGTTGCCACAACTATCACGACAATCGCGCGCTGTACGAGGATTTCCTGCTCAAGCACAACAACGAGGCGAAGGTATTGCAAAAGGCGCTGTTGCCACAACGCGAACTGGGAGCAATGGTAAAGGAGATGGCGAGTTATCCGGCCGCCAGATATCCATTGAAGCCGCTGTCGACGGCTGAGCAGGATGCACCGGCCGGCAAGCACGGCAGCGCAGCATTGCAGACCGACTGGCTTGGCACCGCGCATGCGCAGGCCGGCGTCAACTGTAGCGGTTGCCATGTATCTAGCGCCGGCGATAACGCCGGAAAATGGACCGAGCGCCCCAGCGGCACAGAAACATGCAAAGGTTGTCACGTGGAAGAAACCAAGGGCTTCCATGCCGGCAAGCACGGCATGCGGTTGGCGCAGGATTTGTCGCCGATGACACCGGGCATGGCACGCCAGCCGATGAAGGCGGATGCCGCGCACAAGCAACTTGGCTGCACGTCGTGCCACGGCGCGCACCGTTTCGATAGCGCGACGGCTGCGGTGGAATCGTGCATGAACTGCCACAACGACAAGCATACGTTGGCCTATAAACAATCGCCGCATTACGCGTTGTGGCAGAAGGAAATTGCCGGTCAGGCGCCGCCGGGCTCCGGCGTGTCGTGCGCGAGCTGTCATATGCCGCGCGTGAGAATGCGCACCGAGGACGGCGTTCGGATGGTGGTACAGCACAACCAGAACGATACGCTGCGCCCCAACGAAAAAATGATACGGGCCACATGCATGAGTTGTCACGGTCTCGGCTTCGCGATCGACGCGCTGGCCGAGCCCGGCCTGATCGCCGACAACTTCAAGGGCATGCCGTCGCGGCACGTGCCGAGCATCGACATGGCTGTGGCAAAGGATGCAGAGAAGCAGCGCCAACGTGCATCACGCAACCCGTAACGGCGCGGATTGCAGGGGGAACACTTTTTAACCATGAAGGAGAAAGAAATGAAGAGAAGCGCAAAGATGCAATCCGGTTTTCTGGCGCTCGGCGCGGTCCTTGCGGCGAGCGCGTTGTCTGCTCATGCGTCCGGCATTACGCCGCGGGAAATGGCCGATGCGCTGCATTCGGTGATGGCGGCCGACCGGGCCGTCTATACCCGCCTGATCGTCAACCGCCTGCAAAATGAGGAAAAGATCATCAAGGCGAGCGAACACTGGAAGGACGACAAGGCGTTGGTGCTGCCGGCGCAAATGTTCCGTTTCGGTGCCGAGGAAGTCGCCAAGAGCAAGCCGAATTTCAGCTATTCGCTGCTGTCGCTGTGGCCGGTGAACAAGCAGAATGCGGCAAAAACGCCGGTGGAAAAGGAAGGCCTGGATTTCGTCGCCAAGAACCCGGGCAAGAACTTCTACAAGGAAGAAACCCTGGGCAAGAAAACCTACTTCACGGCGGTCTATGCCGACACTGCGATTGCGCCGGCCTGCGTGACCTGCCACAACAACCACAAGGACACGCCGCGTACCGATTTCAAGATCGGCGACGTGATGGGTGGCGTGGTATTGCGCATCCCGATCAACAGGTAATCCGATGAAAGCCGCTTGCCTGATCGCTCTTTCCGGCGCGCTGCTGTGGTCGCGGCTGGCCGCAGCCGACGCCGGCTTTCCGAGCTTTGCCGATCCGCATCTGGCAAAGGGACGTGCAATCTGGCTCGACACCTGCAAGGCGTGTCATGCCGCCGGCTTCGCCGATGCGCCGCCGGTGCACGACAAGGAGGCTTGGCGTCCGCGCCTGGCCAAGGGAAAGAAAGTATTGCAGCAGCATGCGTTGAACGGTTTCTTCGGTCCGCAAAGCACGATGATGCCGCCGCGAGGCGGCAACGGCAAGCTGAGCGACGATGAAGTAAAGGCAGCAGTTGATTACATGATCGCAATCGTTAAATAAAGGAAATATTCCATGACACCGCAACAAATCACCCTGGTACAAACCTCCTGGCAGAAAGTGGTGCCTATCAAAGAGAAGGCAGCTGAACTGTTTTACCGCAAGCTGTTCGAGACCGATCCTTCGCTGCAGCCGATGTTCAAGGGCGACATCGTCGAACAGGGCCGCAAGCTGATGGCCATGCTCAACACCGTGGTGATGAAACTCGACCAGCTAGGCGACATCGTGCCGGCGGTGCAGGACCTCGGCACGCGCCATGTCGCTTACCGCGTCAAGGACAAGGACTACGATACCGTTGCCGGCGCGCTGCTGTGGACGTTGGGCGCGGGCCTCGGCGACGCATTCACCGAAGAAGTCAAGGAAGCCTGGACTCGGGCATACACCATTCTTGCCAATGCAATGAAGGACGCCGCCAAGACGGTACCGGCGTGAGCATACGGAAGCGGGGTCACTGACCGCCAGGCTTGGCGACAGGCCGATTTTGGCCGGATTGCACCTGCGTGTGGACGGGGACAGGCGATCCATGTCGCCGAGCCCTGCGGCAGCGCGGTGACGCTGCCGCAACCGGCATGCTGCGCGCCGGAAAAAGCGAGCGCGAGATAACCGAATCATGGGCGTGAAGGGCGGCGAGCTCCCGGGCGAGCAAAAGCAGGTGCATGTCGTCGCGCCCATCTCGCGCGGCGGCCAGGCGATCGGGCAGTCAGGGGATCTTGAAGGTGGTGTCGCGCAAGCGGCGGCGGGCGCGACGGGTGTGCAGATGGTGATCGACAAAATCAAGAAGTGACGTGCCGTTTCGGCGCGTGCCGCGCATCTACAATGAATAAAAAACCGGGCGGCGGATTTCTCCGCCGCCCGTCAAGTCTCTTCTCCCACGAGTGATTTTTATGCGTGATCGCACTCGTTCAGGAAGTCGAGCAGCTCCTCCCTCAGCTTGTAATAGTCCGGATGTTCCAGCAGCGCCTTGCGCGTGCGCGGCCGCGGCAGCTTGACTTCCATGATCTTGCCGACCTTGGCGCGCGGGCCGTTGGTCATCATGATCACACGGTCGGCCAGCAAGATCGCTTCATCCACATCGTGCGTGACCATGATCGCGGTCAGCTTGGTGCGGGTCCACACTTCCATCAGCACTTCCTGCAAATCCCAGCGCGTGAGCGAGTCCAGCATGCCGAACGGTTCGTCCAGCAGCAACAGCTTGGGCGATAGCGCGAACGCGCGCGCGATGCCGACCCGCTGCTTCATGCCGTTCGACAATTCGAACGCCTTCTTTTGCGCCGCGCCTGCCAGGCCGACACGCTCCAGATAGTGCTCGATGATGTCGTTGCGCTCTTTCTTGCTGACATGCGGGAACACCTTCTCGACGCCAAGGCCGACATTGTCGTAGGCGGAGAGCCAAGGCACCAGGCTGGGCGCCTGGAACACAATGCCGCGGTCCGGGCCGGCAGCCGTCACTTCCCTGCTGTCGAGGAAGATGCCGCCTTCGCTGATGTCGGTCAGGCCGGCGATCATCGACAGCACGGTCGATTTGCCGCAGCCGGAATGGCCGATCACGGAAATGAATTCGCCCTTGCGGATCTTCAGGTCGAATTCCTCGACCACCTTGATCGGTCCGGTGCGGCTCGGATAGATCTTCGATACCTTGGAGAACTCGACGTAGCGCTCCAGATGGGCCGGCGTCTTTTCCGGCGCGGCGCCCGGTTTCGATGCCTGCTTGTGTTCGTTGCTGGTGTTCGGCACGACCGTGGGCAGGTGGACGATTTTGTTCTCGTCACCGGCGTTTTTCTGCGCGCCGACATCCATCAGGTAACGCGTGACTTCCTTACGGATTTTCTTGAAGTCTTCCGAATGATTCATGCCGGCGCGGTCGCGCGGGCGCGCCAGCGTCACCGGAAATTCCGGGCCGAAGGTGGCGCCGGGTCCGGGATTGAGCGGGATGATGCGGTCCGCCATCATGATGCCTTCATCGACATCGTTGGTGATCAGGATCACGGTCTTCTTTTCCTGATTCCAGATGCGGATGATTTCATCCTGCAGCTTGGCGCGGGTCAGCGCATCCAGCGCCGACAGCGGCTCGTCCAGCAGCAGGATGTCCGGGTTGGCGGCCAGTGCGCGCGCCACCGCGACGCGCTGGCGCATGCCGCCGGACAGTTCCGCCGGGCGCTTTTCCAAGGCGGGTGTCAGGTTCACCATGTCGATGTACTTGAGCACCCTGGCATCGCGTTCTGCTTTCGGCGCGCCCTTGAATACCTGGTCGACCGCGAGCGCGACATTGTCGCGCACCGTCATCCACGGCATCAGCGAATAGCTCTGGAACACCACGCCGCGATCCGGCGCCGGGCCGTCGATCGGTTGGCCGTTGCGCAGCACCGCGCCTTCGTCCGGCGCGATCAGGCCGGCGATCAGCGAGATCAGCGTGGTCTTGCCGCTGCCGGAAAAGCCGACGATGGCGACGAATTCGCCTTCCTTGATTTGCAGGTTGATGTCTTTCAAGACCGACGTGCGGTGCGCGCCGGTACCGTAGGACTTGCTCAGGTTCTTCAGTTCCAGGCAGTATTTGCTCGCGGCCGGCTGCGCCAGTTCGTTTTGCGCATCCGGCACGCTTGCGGCGGCATCCGCGGCGGCGCTGAGGAACGCCGGCGCGGCGATGGTTTTCAATGAGGTTGCGGTCATCATGTTCCCCTTGTCAGTTGCGGTTGCCGAAGCTCACCAATTGCTGCAGGGTCTGCATGATGCGGTCGAGCAGGAAGCCGACGAAGCCGATCGTAAACACCGCCACCATGATGCGGCCCAGCGAGTTGGAACTGCCGTTCTGGAACTCGTCCCACACGAACTTGCCGAGACCGGGATTCTGCGCCAGCATTTCGGCGGCGATCAGCACCATCCAGCCCACTCCGAGCGACAGGCGCAAGCCGGTGAAGATCAGTTGCAGCGACGACGGCAGCACGATCTTCATGACCTTGGTGGTCCAGTGCAGGCGCAGCACCTTGGACACGTTGATCAAGTCCTTGTCGATCGACGACACGCCCAGCGCGGTATTGATCAGCGTCGGCCACAGCGAGCACAGCGTTACGGTGATGGCGGAGGTGATGAAGGATTTCTGGAACCAGGCGCCGTCGGAGGTTGCGTACACCGCACTCACGACCAGCGTGACGATCGGCAGCCATGCCAGCGGCGATACCGGCCGGAAAATCTGGATCAACGGATTCAAACCGATCTGTATCGTGCGCGACAGGCCGCACAGGATGCCCAGCGGCACCGCGACCAGCGTCGCCAGCGCGAAGCCGGTAAACACCGTGTACAGGCTGGTGAGAATCTGGTCGAAGTAGGTCGGTTTTCCGGTCCAGCCGCGAATCGAAACCTCGGCCTGCGGATTCTCGGCCAGCAGCTCTACGTTGCGCGCTTTCTGCCGCTCATAGAATTGGTGCGCCTTGTCGCGTTCGGCGTAGTGTTCGGCGATCAAGCCTTTCGCCTCCTGCACCACTTGCGCCGGGCCGGGAATCGCGCCGAGACTGGTTTGCACACCGGATGCCAGCACGTTCCACACCACCAGAAAGAGTGTGAAAGCCAGTACCGGCACGCCGATCTGCAACATGATTTCTCTCAGCTGCTGGCGCGGGTCTTCGCCGGCGATCAGCCGCACGAAGGGAACGAACCAGGTCAATCCTGTCTTGTCCAGGAAGTTTGCGGTTTGGTTAAGCATTGCAATTTACCTCTTTGTAAAGCCAATAATCCCCGTCGATCGCCCCGGCGTCGTTGCCGGGGCGACGGCAGCGTCAAACAAATTGCGCTGCCGCCTACCAACGGGCGCTATTTCTTGATTACTTCGCCAAGTCCTTGCCCTTCAGCCCGATCTTGAAGCTGTCGACGTAGGCGTTCGGCTTTTTGCCGTCGAACGCAATGCCATCGATGAACTTGGTGTGCTGCACTGGACGGAAACCTGTTTCCTTGCTGAAGTCGGGGAAATCAGCCGCAGTCATCTTGCCTTCGGCGATCAGTTCCTTCGCCGCCTGCTGATAAATGTCGGCGCGATACACCTTCTTCGCGATGTCCAGGTACCAGCTATCCGGCTTGGATTCCGGAATCTGGCCCCAGCGGCGCATCTGCGTCAGGTACCAGACCGCATCTGATTGGTACGGATAGGTGGCGTGGTAACGGAAGAACACGTTGAAGTCGGGCGCCGGACGCTTGTCGCCTTTTTCGTACTCAAACGTGCCGGTCATGCTGTTGGCGATCACGGCCATGTCGGCGCCGACGTAATTCGGCCTGGAAATGATTTTCACCGCTTCCATGCGATTGCCGCCGTTGTCCGCATCGAGCCACTTGCCGGCGCGGATCAGCGCCTTCACCACCGCGATATGCGTCTTCGGATTCTTTTCAGCCCACGCCTTGTTGACGCCGAACACTTTCTCCGACACGTTGTTACGGATGTCGTAGTCCGCGACGACCGGCACGCCGATGCCCTTGAACACCGCTTGCTGGTTCCACGGCTCGCCAACGCAGTAGCCGTGGATGGTGCCCGACTCCAGCGTCGACGGCATCTGCGGCGGCGGTGTGACCGAGATCAGCACGTCGGCATTGATCTGGCCGGTGACGTCGCCCTTGTCCGGCGCATAGTAGCCGGGATGGACGCCGCCGGCGGCGAGCCAATAGCGCAACTCGTAGTTATGCGTGGAGACCGGGAACACCATGCCCATCTTGAACGGCGCGCCCTTGTCGCGGAAGCTCTTGATGACAGGTTTGAGCGCATCCGCCTTGATCGGATGCACCGGCTTGCCCCCCTTCATCGGCAAGTTCTTTTTCATCTGGCTCCAGACGTCGTTGGAAACGGTACAGGCATTGCCGTTCAAGTCCATGGTGAAGGCGGTGATGACGTCGGCCTTGGTGCCGAAACCGATGGTGGCGCCGAGCGGCTGGCCTGACAACATGTGAGCGCCGTCGAGTTCGCCGGAAATCACGCGGTCGAGCAATACTTTCCAGTTGGCTTGCGCCTCCAGCGTGACGTACAGCCCTTCCTGTTCGAAGTAGCCTTTTTCGTATGCGATTGCCAGCGGCACCATGTCGGTGAGCTTGATGAAGCCGAACTTCAGGTCGGGCTTTTCGACCTTCGGCGCGGCAAGCGCCGGGGCGATCAGGAATTGGCAGGCGAGTACGGCGGCTATCGCCATGCGTACGGGGAGTCCCTTGGTTGGTGATTCTCGTTTCATCGACAATTACTCCTTTAATGAAAAATAAATAAACCTGTCGGGCCGCGCCGCCGCGCGCCCAAAAAAAAAGCGTCCACGCTCAAGCCGACCTGGTCGGGCTTGATGCGTGGACGCCTGTGTCCGGTGCGGCCCGTCGTTGGGCCGCGAAAGTTTTTTTTACCTCTGCAACATGAGAGCGATCGCGGAATGCGTCGATTGCCGTAATCCCGTGCACTGCTCGTTCCGCGTTGAACGATAGCCAGTGCTCGTGGGACCTCGGATACTGCTAAGCAATGCTTATGCCAGTTGTGTTTTTATTATCTCAATGGCGTTTGTATGTTGCCGGTTGGCCTTGATTGGAATGATATTGGCCGGGCATCCTTTGCGCATCGACGAGAAGACGCTGATTGCGCCCCGCCTTGCGTCGGCCGATTAGGTTTGATCCAGCTTTTCCATTGATTGCGTACAGAAAATCCGGCGATCCGGCGCTGCTGCACCGGATAGGCACCTTTTTCTCGTGGGTCGCACTAAATTGGTGCGATGTGGGTGTATGTTTATTGCGAAAGCCGACGATCGACCGGGGTTGTGGTCCGGCGCTGGGGGTAGGGGAAATTCTCGAAGGGGAAGCGGAGTGTTCGTGCGTAGCAAGCGGCGATTATTTTTCGTCGTGCGCTTCTGTCGGATCAGGGCGATAGCTCCAGTAAAACGCATGCGGACGAAAGGCAAACTGCTTTTCGATTTCCTGGCATACGATTTGTTCAGCCACGTAAAGCGTCTTCAGATTTACCGCCCGCGCAACCGTCAGGTACACCCGGAAAGTCCTGGTCAACGATGAATTATGCAATTCCAGCGCTGTGACTTCGATATCCATCGCGCGCAATTTCTTCTTGATATGGCACGAGACGTCTGAATTGACCGTCTTGAAGAATTCGTGGCTGATGGTGGTTGGGTTGGTAATCATGGCATGTGACGATTGAGTCAGCCGGTTAGTCACCGGGAAAACACATGGATAAGCTACAGTAAATCCGATTTATTTCCGTGCGTCAACATATTTATTGAAAATGCGGAAAGGGGCTACAGAATGGGGTGGAACGACTCGGCGCGGGCAATCGGCCAGTATTTGCCAAATACGGCGGGGAGCTGCGCCAATTGGGCGCTATCCAGCAGTTGCCCCGACTCTAGGTAAGTGAGCAGCGTTGCCGCCAGCTTGACCTGCTCTTGCGACACACGCCGCACCAGGTGATGGGGTTTAAGCTGTGACGGATGTGACAGGCCGGCTGCGGAAATCAGTTCGGCCAGCGCTTTCAGCGTGTTTTGGTGGAAATGCGAGACGCGCTCCGCTTTGTCCGGGATAACCAGTGCACGCTGGCGCAACGGATCCTGAGTGGTCACGCCGGTTGGACATTTGCCGGTATGGCAGCTGTGCGATTGGATGCAGCCGAGCGCGAACATGAAGCCGCGCGCCGAATTGCACCAGTCGGCACCCAGCGCCAAGGTGCGCGCAATGTCGAACGCAGTGACGATCTTGCCCGATGCGCCGATTTTCACTTGGTCGCGCAGCCCGATGCCGACCAGCGTATTGTGTACCAGCAACAGCGCTTCCTGCAGTGGCGCGCCCACATGGTCGGTGAACTCGACCGGCGCGGCGCCGGTCCCGCCTTCACCGCCATCGACCACGATGAAGTCGGGCGTGATGCCGGTTTCGAGCATGGCCTTGGCAATGCCGAAAAACTCCCATGGGTGGCCCATTGCCAGCTTGAAGCCGGTTGGTTTGCCGCCCGACAGCGTACGCAAATTGTCGACGAAGCGCAGCAGGCCGATCGGCGTGTCGAACGCCGAATGCGACGCCGGCGACACACAGTCGACACCCGCCACGACGCCGCGCGCAGCGGCGATTTCGGCTGTCACTTTGGCGCCGGGCAATACGCCACCGTGCCCCGGCTTGGCGCCTTGCGACAACTTGACCTCGATCATTTTCACTTGCGGCAGCGTCGCATTGGCCGTGAAGCGTTCGGCCGAAAAACTGCCGTCCGGGTTACGGCACCCGAAGTAGCCGGAACCGATTTCCCACATCAGATCGCCGCCGGCGTCGTTCGGATCGTCCGGGCGATGATAACGGCTGATACTGCCTTCGCCGGTATCGTGCATGAACCGGCCCCTCTGAGCGCCCTGATTCAGCGCGCGGATCGCGTTTGCCGATAGTGCGCCGAAACTCATCGCGGAAATATTGAACACGCTGGCCGAATAGGGTTGCGCGCGGGTGGCGCCGACCGTGATGCGGAAGTCGTGCGACTCCAGCTTGGCAGGCACGATCGAGTGATTGATCCATTCATAACCGGTCTGGTACACGTCCAGTTGCGTGCCGAACGCACGTTTATCCAACTGCTGTTTGGCGCGTTGGTAGACGATTGATCGTTGCGCGCGCGAGAATGGATTGGCCGATGTTTCGTCTTCCAGAAAGTACTGGCGTATCTCGGGACGAATCGATTCGAAAAAAAAGCGGAAATGCGCCAGGATCGGATAGTTGCGCAGGATCGAACGCCTGGTCTGCATCATATCGGCCATGCCGACCGCAGTGAGCGCGCCGGAAATGACCGCCAGCCACCAATCGCTGTAACCCATGAGTGCAAGCACAAGGGAAAGCGCAAACATGGTCGCCACGATCATGAAAGTCAGATAACGCAATGGAAAATTCCGCATGATGGCCCTCGACCCCGATCGCTTCCGGCGGAAGCATCAGGCTGTTGAAAACAATGTCGCAGCTTCTTCAATAGCCTTGAACCGTTTCGGGTACTTATTGATTCGGCCCGGAAAAGGTTCTATTTTTCGGGCTGCTATTCTCACCCTCTCCCTCTGGGAGAGGGCCGGGGTGAGGGGATCGGGTTCTAACTTTATTCGTTCCCGATCTATAGTGTATATCGGGAAATTTGCCGCAGGTCAATTTCTCGCTGCAGCGAGCGATATCAGGCGGGATGTGAAGCGAGTACTTGCGCAGCGCCGACAATGCCGCAGCCAAGACCGACGTCGCCGTCAGCTAGCTTATCGTCATGAGATAAAGCATCAGCAAATTCGTAATGAATAAAATCACCGCGATCGCTTGCCATAATGCCAACGGATTACGCTTGGCCAGCGACGGCGATGGTGGCGGGGCAAGCGGCCGGCTGGCGCCACGCTCTAGCGCGAGCAGGAATTCCTCGGCGGTTTCGAATCGGTCGACCCGGTCTCTGGCAACCGCTTTCAGCAATACGTTTTCCAGCCAATGCGGCAGGTCGGGGCGGTACCGGGACGGAGGCGCGGGTTCGCCGAAGCGCGGCCGCTGAAACGGTTCGATTTCGCCATAGGGATAACGGCGCGTCAGCATCATGTAAATCGTGACGCCGGCGGCGTAGATGTCGGATTGCGGCGACGGAGGCTCATGATCGAACTGTTCCGGCGCAAGGAATGATGGCGTACCTGCCATTGGCGTTGTATCGACGTCGTGATCCAGGCCCGATTGGGCGACGCCCAGGTCGAGGATGCGCAATTCTCCATCGTCACCCAGGTGCACATTGCCCGGCTTGATATCGCGATGGATGATGCTGCGCCGATGCAGCGCGCCGATCGCACGCACCAGTTTGCTTGCATGGGCGATGGCATCGGGAATCGTGAAATGCTCGCCCGCATCCAGGCGTTGCTGCAATGTGTGCCCTTGATGCCACGTCGTCAGATAATAAAGAAAGCTTCTTTGCTCCGGCATGATCACTTGCGGGAAAAAGCGCGCCACCACTTTTTTGGCGAGCCATTCTTCATGCGCAAATGCGGAGCGTTCCTGCGCATCGTTGGCATGATCCGGATGCAGGGTTTTCAACACCAGCCTTCGTTGTGATTTCGGATCGATAACGCGATACAGCATCGTGGTTTTCGACTCGTGAATCAATGCATCGACCAGATAGCCGTCGATGGCTTGCCCAACTTTGAGTTTTGGCGGAAACGGCAGTTGCTGCGAAGCCGACAAGGCATCGCGCAGATTTTCTTCCGGCAAAGCGTGAATCTTCAGCACCAGCGCACTGATGTTGTCGCTCGACCCGGCTGCGAGCGCGGCATTGGTCAACCCATCCGCGCAATCCGCCGCGGCGCATTTTCCCGTTGCCACATCGGCTAACAGCGCTGCAATTTCATGCTCCGCAAGCGATGCCCACATGCCGTCGGTCGCCAGCAAAAATACGTCGCGTACTTGCAATTCGCCCATGCCGTGATCGATCGCCAGTCGCGAATCCAGCCCGATCGCGCGCGTCAGCACATGATGCATTTCAGGTCGGTCCCACACATGATCGGTTGTCAATCTGGTCAGCGCGCCATTGCGCAACAGATAGATTCGCGTGTCGCCGACATGCGCGAAATAGTAAAAGCCGCCGCGCAAAACGACCGCGGTGAGCGTCGTCGCCATCCCCGCAAGTTCGCGGCGAATCGCTCCCTGATGCTGAACCCAGCTGTTGGTTGCCTTGATCACACGGTCGAGCGCCTGAGTGACCGGCCAGGTATCCGGCGTCGCGTAATAATCCGCGAGCAATCCGCGCACCGCATACTCGGATGCTTCACGGCCGCCGTCGTTGCCCGACACGCCATCGGCAATCGCCGCCAGCAGCCCCTTGGCCGACAGTTCCGGCTCGTGCGGCGTGACCATGCCAACGAAATCCTCGTTGCGCTCGCGCAGACCCGCAAGCGTGGCATGGCCGGTGTCGATCATCAAGGGCATGTCATATCCTGGCAGTCGTCATCGCGGCGCTGCCCCAGGTTGTACGCCAGCGGGTCTTGACTGAAGAAAGCCCGATCAACGCAACCACAGCCAGCGATGCGAAGATGATCAAGCCAATCCGGTAATCGCCGGTCAGCTGCTTCGAAACGCCAAGACTGGAGGCCAGATAAAAGCCGCCGATCCCGCCGGCCATGCCGACCATGCCGGTCATCACGCCGATTTCCTTGCGGAAGCGCTGCGGCACCAGTTGAAATACCGCGCCGTTTCCGGTGCCGAGCGCCAGCATCGCGCCGACGAAGACAATTACTGCCGCCACTTCCGACTGTAGTCCAATGCTGGCAACAAACAGGAAAGCCGCAGCGACGATATACATGATCGACAGCGTCTTGATGCCGCCGATGCGATCGGCCATGCGTCCTCCAAGCGGACGTACCATCGACCCGGCGAACACGCACCCCGCTGTAAAGTAACCGGCCATCACCGGCGACAAGCCGTACTGGCCGTGGAAATAAATCGTCAGCGAAGACGCGAGACCCGAAAATCCGCCGAAGGTCACGCTGTAGAAGAACATGAACCACCACGCATCCTTGTCTTTCAGAATATGCAGATACTCGATCAGCGGTTTGGGTGCCGGCGCGGACGGAGCATCCTTTGCCAGCACCATATAGACAATGAATGCGACTCCCAGAGGAACCAGACACCAGCCGAACACGTTCTGCCAGCCAAATGCGATCGCCATCGATGGTGCAAACAATGCGGCAATTGCCGTACCCGAATTGCCGGCGCCGGCGATGCCTAGCGCGGTGCCCTGATGTTCCGGCGGATACCAGCGCGATGCCAGCGGCAGCGCAACCGCGAACGCCGCACCGGCAACGCCGAGAATAAGTCCCAGCGATAGCAGGCTTTGGTAAGTATCCAGATTTCCCAGCCATGCCCATGTCAATCCGCCGATCACGACCACTTGACCGATCATGCCTGCTTTCTTGGGTTGCAAATGATCTACCAGCACGCCCATCACAATGCGCAACAGGGCACCGGCCAGCAACGGGGTTGCCACCATCAAACCCTTTTGCGCGGGGGTCAGGCCGATGTCCGCCGCGATCTGCACCGCCAACGGCCCGAGAATTACCCACACCATGAAGCTCAGGTCAAAATAGAAGAACGACGCGAACAGGGTCGGTGTATGCCCGGCTTTCCAGAATGAAGTCTTTTGCATGATGTTCCTTATGATGAATATTTCTAGTCGCCATGCACCATGCAAGCGCTATGCCACCGGTTTAGTGCAGTCGGGGCCCATAAGATATCCATTAAAGAGCTGATAAGAACTGATGTGGTGCGTTGCACCATAAACACATGCGCAACGCACCAATAAGGTGCGCAATACCCTTTTTTCCTATTCATCCCTCGTAAAAAGCCGTGGCATCACTCTTGCTAATATGTTCCTGCAGGTATTTATCAAACGGCTTCAATGACGAAGCGGAAACTGGAAGGGGCTTTAATGAAGAAGCTGAAATTGGTTATGGTCGGCAACGGAATGGCCGGCGTGCGCACGCTCGAAGAACTTCTCAAGGTCGCACCCGACGTGTACGACATTACCGTGTTCGGCGCCGAGCCTTATGCGAACTACAACCGTATTCTGTTGTCGCCGGTGCTGGCCGGCGAGCAAACTATCCAGGACATCATGTTGAACGATGTCGACTGGTATCAGGAAAACAAGATTACGCTCCATCTTGGTAAAAAAATATCCAAGATCGACCGCGTCAAGCGCGTCGTGATCGCCGAGGATGGAACGACGGCGGAATACGACCGCCTGCTGCTGGCAACCGGCTCCAATCCGTTTTTGCTGCCGGTGCCCGGCAAGGATCTGCAAGGCGTCATTTCCTATCGCGACATTCACGACACCAATGCGATGATCGATGCTGCCCAGGCGCATACGCATGCGGTCGTCATCGGCGGCGGATTGCTCGGACTCGAAGCGGCCAACGGCTTGAAGCTGCGTGGCATGGATGTAACGGTGGTGCACTTGCCGACTTGGCTGATGGAGCGCCAGCTTGATCCGGTCGCCGGCAAAATGCTGCAGAAATCGCTGGAGGACCGCGGCTTGAAATTCCTGCTGGATAAAAACACCAAGGAACTGGTCGGCGACGAGAGCGGTCATGTGAGCGCGATCCGCTTTGCCGATGGCCTCGAGATTCCCGCGCAGTTGGTCGTGATGGCGGTCGGCATACGCCCCAACACCACGCTGGCGGAAGCGGCCGGCATTTACTGCAATCGCGGCATCGTCGTCAATGACACGATGCAGACCTACGATCCGCGCATCTATGCAGTGGGCGAGTGCGTCAACCATCGCGGCACCGCATACGGCCTGGTTGCGCCATTGTTCGAAATGGCCCGAGTCTGCGCGAATCACCTGGCCAACTTCGGGATCGGCCGCTACCAGGGTTCCGTGACGTCGACCAAGCTCAAGGTTACCGGCATCGATTTGTTTTCCGCCGGCGAATTCATGGGTGGCGAAGGCACCGAAGAAATCGTCCTGTCCGATCCGATAGGCGGCGTCTACAAGAAGCTCGTGCTGAAAGACGACAAGTTGATCGGCGCCTGCCTGTACGGAGATACCGTCGATGGCAGCTGGTATTTCAAGCTGTTGCGGGAAGGCAAGGACGTCGGCGAAATCCGCGATGCGCTGATGTTCGGCGAATCCAACACCGGACGTCCGGGCGACACCGGCCATGAAGGATTCACGATGGCCGCCGCCATGCCGGACACGGCCGAAGTATGCGGCTGCAACGGCGTATGCAAAGGCACCATCGTCAAGGCGATCAAGGAAAAAGGTTTGTTTACGCTGGAAGATGTGCGCAAGCACACCAAGGCATCGGCATCCTGCGGTTCGTGCACCGGTCTGGTCGAGCAGATCATCATGTTTACCGCCGGAGGAGATTTTTCCAGCGCCAGCAAGGCCAAGCCCTTATGCAGTTGCACCGACCGCACGCATCAGGAAGTGCGCGATGCGATCAAGGCCAACAAACTGCTGAGCGTCGCCGGCACAATGCAGTTCATGGAATGGCGCACGCCGAACGGCTGCGCCACCTGCCGCCCGGCGATCAACTATTACCTGATCTCGACCTGGCCGCACGAAGCGAAGGACGATCCGCAATCGCGCTTCATCAACGAACGTGCGCATGCCAATATCCAGAAGGACGGCACTTTCTCGGTCATTCCGCGCATGTGGGGCGGTGAAACCAGTTCGTCGGAACTGCGCCGCATCGCCGACGTAGTCGACAAGTTCAAGATTCCGACGGTCAAGGTCACCGGCGGCCAGCGCATCGACTTGCTGGGCGTAAAAAAAGAGGATCTGCAGGCGGTGTGGAAAGATCTGGGCATGCCGTCCGGACTCGCCTATGCCAAGGGCTTGCGCACCGTGAAAACCTGCGTCGGCTCCGAATGGTGCCGTTTCGGCACGCAAGACTCAACCCTGATGGGCCAGCAGCTCGAGCGTGCACTGAGCCGCATGTATGCGCCGCACAAGGTCAAGCTTGCGGTATCCGGTTGCCCGCGCAACTGCGCCGAATCCGGCATCAAGGACGTCGGCGTGATCGGCGTCGATTCCGGATGGGAAATTTATGTCGGCGGCAACGGCGGCATCAAAACGGAAGTCGCGCAATTCTTCGTCAAATTGAAAACGCACGAAGAAGTGCTGGAGTATGCCGGCGCGTTCCTGCAGCTGTATCGCGAAGAGGGCTGGTACCTGGAGCGGACTGTGCATTACATTGCGCGGGTAGGGCTCGATCATGCGAAGAAGCACGTGGTGGAAGACGCCGAAAACCGCAAAGCATTGTATGAGCGCCTGCTGTTCTCGCTCGACGGTGTGCCCGATCCATGGCATGAGCCTGAAAAGGCATCGGTCGATACGCGCCAGTTCACGCCGATCACGGCTTGAGCCAATAGCACCGCTGGCACAGCCGTCACTTATCGGCATGTGCCGGCGTGCTTGCGGCGATGAATGGAATCTTGATTACTGAAGGAGATGAGATGTCGATCCAATGGAAAGTCATCTGCAATGTCGCGGATATCCCTGTGTTGGGCGCTCGGGTCGTCCATCGCGAAGTGCAGCCGAATATAGCGATTTTCAGAAACAGCGAAGACAAGGTTTTTGCGCTGCTGGACCGTTGTCCGCACAAGGGCGGACCTTTGTCGCAAGGTATCGTGTTCGGCGAACGCGTCGCTTGCCCGCTGCATAACTGGAATATTGATTTGCAATCCGGCTGCGCCGATGCACCGGATGAAGGATGTGCGCAAAAATTCAATTTGAAAATCGAGGAGGGGCAGGTTTATCTGGATTTGGCGGAACTGAATGCAATAGCCGATGAAATCAAGGCTGCATGATTCATTCCTTCTCCCGCTTGCGGAAGAGGGTTAGGGAGTTCCGCCACTTATCAACCAAATTCTGAATAGAACGTCCAATTGAATGTAGCCGACTCTTCCTGCACTCCAGTTTTTTCCTCTAACGGAGAGGGGCAAACCGGACTTGCGCGGAACACGCAAAAATTAATCGAAACCAAGACGACCTGCTGTTACTGCGGCGTCGGTTGCGGTGTACTCGTGCAAAGCGACGGGGAAAAAATCATCGGTGTTCGCGGCGACCCTGATCATCCTGCGAATCTTGGACGGTTGTGCACCAAGGGCAGCACCTTGCATTTGTCCGCCGAGCCGACATTGCAGACTCAGGTGCGAGCGCTTTTCCCGGAACTCCGCACGTCGCGTACCAGTAAACGCGTGCGTGCGTCATGGAACCAGGCGCAGGAATTCATCGCGAAAAAATTCGCCGATACCATTCGTGAACACGGACCAGACAGTGTCGGTTTTTACATCTCCGGTCAATTGCTGACCGAGGACTATTACGTCTTCAACAAGCTCGCCAAGGGTTTGATCGGCACCAACAACATCGACACCAATTCCCGGCTGTGCATGTCGAGCGCGGTCGCAGGCTACAAGCAGACGCTGGGCGCGGATGCGCCACCGGCCTGCTATGAAGACATCGATCACGCGGAAGTGATTTTTATCGCCGGATCGAACACCGCTTATGCCCACCCGATCCTGTATCGGCGCATTGAAGATGCACGCAAGAAAAACCCGAGCCTGAAAGTCATCGTCGCCGATCCGCGGCGAACCGATACCGCGCGCGACGCGGACCTGTTCCTGCCGATTCTTCCCGGAACCGACGTTGCGTTGTTCAACGGCATGCTGCATATCTGCCTGTGGGAGGATCTGGTCGATACCGGCTACATCGAAGCGCATACCGAAGGCTTTGCCGCGTTGAAGCAAACAGTGCGCGACTACACGCCGAAGTTCGTGGCCGAGACCTGCGGCATCGATGAGGCAGACCTGATCAAGGCTGCTCGCTGGTTCGGCGAATCGAAAGCGTCGCTGTCGCTATACTGCCAGGGATTGAATCAGTCGTCCTCGGGTACGGCAAAGAATGCCGCTCTCATCAATCTGCACCTGGCGACGCACCAGATCGGCAAGCCGGGCGCCGGACCATTTTCATTGACAGGCCAGCCCAATGCGATGGGCGGGCGCGAAGTCGGCGGGATGGCCAACCTGATGTCGGGCCATCGCGACATGGCCAACGACGCGCATCGTGCGGAAATCGCCAAGCTGTGGGGTGTGGACGACGTGCCGTCGCAACCCGGAAAGACAGCGGTCGAAATGTTCGACGCGGTTCGGTCCGGCGAAATCAAGATCATCTGGATTGCCTGCACCAATCCGGCGCAGTCGCTGCCGGATCAAAAGCTGGTGCGTGAAGCGCTAAAAAATGCCGAGCTGGTGATTGTGCAGGAAGCCTACAAAACCACCGCCACCGTCGATTACGCCGACGTGCTTTTGCCGGCGACGACCTGGAGCGAAAAGGAAGGCACGGTCACCAATTCCGAGCGGCGCATCACCCGTCTCAAGCCGGTACTGCCCAAACCTGCCGAGACGCTGCATGATTGGGAAATCGTCATCGACTTTGCGCGCAGGCTGGAGCGGATGCTGGGTAAGACGGACACCATATTTCCCTATGCAAGTACCGAAGAAATCTGGAACGAACACCGCGAATCGACCCGCGGCCGCGATCTCGATATCACCGGCCTGTCGTTCAACATCCTGGAAGAGCAGGGGCCGCAGCAGTGGCCGTTTCCGGAAGGCGCTGCCGCCGGGAAAAAGCGTCTTTACGAAGACGGGATTTTTCCGACCGCCAGCGGCCGCGCGCGATTCGTTAATACGATATACAAGCCGGTGGCCGAACCGGTTGATGCGCGCTACCCGTTTCGCCTGACGACCGGAAGGTTGCGCGACCAGTGGCACGGCATGAGCCGCACCGGAACGGTTGCGCAACTGTTTGCGCATGCGTCCGAGCCGTCGATCGTGCTTTCGCAAGTCGACATGGACCGACGGCTCTTGAAGAACGGCGACCTGGTGCACGTCACCAGCCGGCGCGGCTCGCAGATTTTGCCTGCGTCGGCCGGCGACGACATGCGTGCCGGGCAGGCTTTTGTCGGCATGCATTGGGGCGAAGAATATGTATCCGGGCGCGGCCACGAAGCCGACGGCACTTTTGGCGTCAACGCATTGACGCTCCCGGCGCTGGACCCGAGTTCGAAACAGCCGGAACTGAAACATGCCGCGGTCAAGATTCTGAAGGCGGAATTGCCATGGCGCTTCGTGATATTCGGCTGGATCGATCAATCGGAGGCACTGAATCTACAGGCGGCATTGCGTCCCTACATGCGGCGTTTCAGTTATGCATCCTGCACGCTGTTCGGGCGCGACAAGGTCGGCGTATTGTTTCGGGCCGGCGACGATTATGCCGCGACGCCGGCATTGATCACTGAAATCGAACGAAGATTCGGCATTGATGGGCCGAATGTATTGCGTTACGACGACAAGAAACGCGGTAACTCACGCCATATCCTGATCCGGGATGAAAAGCTGGAGGCGGTATCGCTGGCCGGCGATAGTTCGGCGGAGCATTGGTTGAAGGAATATTTGCAAAATGAGCAATCGATCGCCAAATTGGGACGGTTGTTGCTGACGCCATCAACCCAGGCGCCACAGGGCTTCAAGGCCCGCGGGCGCATTGTCTGCAACTGCTTCAACGTGGCGGAGGCGGAAATTGCGCAACTGCTGGCGGCGCGGGGACTGATCGATGAGGGATCACCCGATGCAATGTTGGCTGCGCTTCAGGCAAAGCTGAAATGCGGAACCAATTGCGGTTCTTGCATGCCGGAATTGAAGCAAATCATATTAGCGCGCGCTGCGTGAACCGCATCCGGTTGCGGTTGCCTGCCCGAGCTGCAGTGGCAAGCACGGCTTGGATTGCCGGCAGCTCGATATGCAAGTCGCCAACGCTGCGTGTTCACCTGAACTTCCGGGTTCGGTGTACTCTTCATGCATGAATAATTCATCCCCCAACACGCCGTTTTCCGCAACCCGCTTCATCAAGGAAATCGGGCGCGGAAAAAAAGGCGCGCGAAGCATGCTGCGCGATGACGCCTATCAACTGTATGCGGCCATGCTGGAGGGACGCGTTTCCGATCTTGAAATGGGTGGCGTCATGCTGGCGATGCGCATCAAGGGCGAGTCGGTCGAGGAAATCGCCGGCTTTCTTGATGCAGCGGAAGCCTCGTTCGAAAAATTATCCGTGCCAACCGGCGCGTATGCGCCAGTGGTGATTCCAAGTTATAACGGTTCGCGCCAGATGCCGAATCTGACACCGTTGCTGGCTTTGCTGCTTGCGCGCCAGGGTGTACCGGTATTGATTCACGGTGTCACGGGCGATCCGGGAAGAACAACCACCGCGGAGATATTGCAGCAACTGGGATTGTCGTTTTCGCAAACCATTGCGCAAGCCGAGATGAATTTTGTGCAGCGCAATCCGGCTTTCATGCCAATCGAGGCGTTGGCGCCGCGCATGGCACGCTTGCTGGCGATGCGGCGCATACTCGGTGTGCGAAATTCGACGCATACACTGGTCAAAATCATCCAGCCGTTCGCGCAGCCCGCATTGCGGCTGACCTCCTACACGCATCCCGAGTACCTGGAAATGCTCACAACCTATTTCACGACTGCGGCGCCGCCGGAGCGCGGCGATGTATTCCTGATGCGCGGGACGGAGGGGGAAACCGTTGCAAATGCCAAGCGCGCGCAGCAAATTGAATGGTTTCATCACAATGAGCGTACGACGCTCGTGCAAAAGCAGGCCCCGTCGGATGAAATACCATTCTTGCCATTGCAAAGCGATGCAATAACGACCGCCGACTGGATCAAGAAAGCCTTGCAGGACGAGCAGCTTGTACCGGCATCAATCGCGGAACAGGTAAAACACTGCCTGCTTGTATCCAACAAATTACAAAAACAGCAGTAGCGCCAGGCGCGACAATAGATAGCGTCATTTGACCTTACCGGTCCCGAATCCAGCCGTCAAAATGCCCTCATATATTTTCATGTTGCGGCGCACCTAAAGATCAACAACATCAGTGATGCGGTCAGGTTTGACGCATTCGCAATCCATCGCCGCCGCAGATACAAGTTCATTTGTTGACGGCGCCGGTGCGTGCCGGGCGGGGACGTGTCGACACGTGTGATAGCTGTTACCACAGCTTCACTTATCCGGCATAGTTATTTCTTTATAAAGTTGCCCGGAACTTTAATTTCTTGTTGATGACAAAGAATCACGATTGGCGCGGCGCCGGCTTTTCTATTGCTTGTTAATTTCGCTGCGATGCTTTCCCTCTTCCGTATTTGAACCTTTGTCGAAGTGATTACATGTCATCAAAATTTGCTGCTGCTTATATCCGAACAAATCAAAAGAGTCTGCGTTCGCAGCCAAGTCGATTGCTATGTGTTGCGCTTTTGAGATCAGGAAGTTTATTGAAAACCTTTCCCTGAATCGGCAGACACGATTGTTCGCCCTTGACCCATGAACATGTTCAGAAATTATTGATCTGCCGGCTTGTGCGCAAGTACTCGCTTTACATTTACAACATCACGAATGCGTTGCTCCGTGCCGGAGTCGAATTACGGTGACGTGGTTCTTGTCATTGCAATTCGACCAAAGCCGAGTGCGAATGACGAAAAATACAGGAGACAATCATGAACACCTTGCCATTCGCTTCTTCAATGCCTTTCAGTCTAGGCATCAAGCTTGAATTGCAGTTGCTGAAGCGTGAGACCTACACACTAGCGACGGACGCCCATGAGTTACCGGCGCGGATCGCATCGCACAATTGTCAAACCCAAATCAAGCCTGAAATTGCATTGGGCATGGTTGAAATGAAGTCCGGCATTCATGCTCGTGCGGATTTTTTAATGGACGAGCTGAAAGAGCTTCGCAACGTATTGATAAAGAGCGTGCAGCGCACGAATATCGATGTTGCCGGCGGCGGCGCGCATTCGTTCCAGTGTTTGAGCGATCAGCGCCATACACCGCACCTGTATTTTCAGGACGTGCATGAAAAGTACGGTTACCTTGCCAGGACCTGCACCGTGTTCGGCCAGCATATTCATGTGGGCGTCGCCAATGGCGATGATGCGCTTTACCTGACGCATGGGTTTGCCCGCTTCGTGCCGCATTTCATTGCATTGTCGGCAGCGTCTCCGTTTTACAAGGGCATGGATACCTCATTCGATTCATCGCGCAGCAATGTCGTACATACATTCCCGCTGGCGGGAACCGTCCCGCTGGTTACGCGCTGGCGCGATTTTGAATCGTGTTATCACGAATTGCGACAAATCGGCATCATTCGCAGCATGAAGGATTTTTATTGGGATGTCCGGCCAAAACCGGAATGGGGCACGGTGGAGATTCGCGTCTGCGATACACCGTTGACGCTCGATCATGCCGCACTCCTTGCTTGCTATGCACAGTTGATGGCACGCTGGTTGTTGGCTGAGCGGCCATTTGTCATCAATGACGATTTTTATTCTCTTTATCAAGTCAATCGATTTGAGGCAAGCCGCCACGGCCTGAATGGCGAAATTACGATTCCAGGAGAAGACCGCGTGGCGCCGCCATCCAAACAATCGATTTTTTCCAATGTAATCGATTGTCTGAATAACTTGAAACGGTATGCGGCAAATGAAGTCGATCTACTGTTTCTCAGGCGTTTACGGCAAATTGCCTATGAAAAATTAAATGACGCATGGCGGTTGCGAAATGCATTCAAACAGAGGGGCTCGCTAAATGACGTAATGCAGTTGTCGTCTCGGCTATGGATGACACATACGCCGTCGCTAAACTTTGGCTAGCTTACAATCATGGCTTCTTTGGATACAGAGCAGCCATGGCAAACCATTTTGATGTTGCAGTAATCGGCGCGGGCGCGGCCGGCATGATGTGTGCCGGGGTTGCCGGTCAGCGCGGCAAGAAAGTGGTGCTGATCGATCATGCGACCAAGCTGGCCGAAAAAATCCGCATCTCGGGTGGAGGCCGCTGCAATTTCACCAATATCGATGCCGGTCCGCAGAATTTTCTTTCGCAAAACCCTCATTTTTGCAAAAGCGCCTTGTCACGCTATACGCCGCAGGACTTTCTGAGTTTGATCAAGCGCTATCGCATCGGATTTCACGAAAAGCATAAAGGCCAGCTGTTTTGCGATAACTCGGCGGAAGATATCATCGACTTGCTCAAGGCCGAATGCGATGCAGGACATGTAACGTGGCGCACGCCTTGCAAAGTGGCCGCCATCGGCAAGACAGGCGACGCATTCCGCATTGACACCGATGCCGAAGAACTTGTCGTCGATCACGTGGTGATCGCCACCGGCGGGCTTTCGATTCCAAAAATAGGTGCAACCGATTTTGCTTACCGAGTCGCAAAACAATTTGGATTGAAACTGGTCGAAACGCGTCCGGGACTGGTGCCCCTGACGTTCGATGCCGATACGTGGCAAGCCTTCGTCCAGTTGGCAGGAGTTGCCTTACCGGTCGACATTGAAACCGGCGAAAAAAAATCACGACAGCATTTTCGGGAAGACCTGTTGTTTACGCATCGCGGCTTGTCGGGACCGGCAGTGTTGCAAATTTCCAGTTTCTGGGCTCCAGGTACGGCGATCCGCTTGGATTTGATGCCGGAAATCGATGTGGCGGAAGAGTTGATCCGATCAAAGAATGCAATCAAGAAAAATCTGGGAAATCATCTTGCGCAATGGCTTCCCGCGCGGTTGGTACAGGAATGGTTGCCTGCGAATGATTTCAAGGCCGATGCACGGGTTGCCGACTTACCGGATAAACAACTGAGGCGCCTGGGTGAATCCTTTAATCGCTGGAGCATTGTCCCGACCGGCTCGGAAGGCTACCGCAAGGCTGAAGTGACTTGCGGCGGGATCGATACAAAGGCGCTTTCGCAACAGACCATGATGGCAAATGCCGTGCCGGGCCTGTATTTTATCGGCGAAGCAGTCGATGTAACGGGTTGGCTCGGTGGATATAATTTCCAGTGGGCATGGGCATCCGGGATGGCGGCGGGGCTGTCTGTTTAATTCCCGCATGCATCATTTTGTTGCCTTGATGGAAGTTTTTTTGCTAGGTATCATTGTTTTGATGGTCAATGTCGCTTCCCTTTGTTGTTCAAGACTGCTATACTTTCGTTCTCCATAAATCTTGGTTTCAGTTTACATGACCACAATTCGCCTTAAAGAAAACGAGCCGTTCGAAGTCGCCATGCGTCGCTTCAAGCGCACTATTGAAAAAACCGGCCTGCTGACCGAGTTGCGCGCGCGCGAGTTTTACGAGAAGCCGACTGCCGAACGCAAGCGTAAGCTTGCCGCTGCCGTGAAACGCCACTACAAGCGTATCCGCAGCCAGCAATTGCCGAAAAAACTGTTCTGATTTTTTAGTGCCGTACGCACATTGTGCGTGCGATAGTGCAAACCCGCTCCGGTTGGTCCGCAGCGGGTTTTGGCGTTTATTGGCAGAATCTATTGATCCTGGAGAAGAGCATGAGCCTGAAAGAACAAATTACCGAGGACATGAAATCGGCGATGCGCGCCAAGGAAACGGTCAAACTGGGTACGATCCGGCTGCTCACGGCGGCGATCAAGCAAAAAGAAGTCGATGAACGCATTGAACTGACCGATACGCATGTCCTGGCAATCATCGAAAAAATGATCAAGCAGCGCAAGGACTCGATCACGCAGTTCGAAGCCGGCGGCCGGCAGGATCTGGTGGATATCGAAAAAGCCGAACTGACGGTATTGTCCGCCTACATGCCTGCTTCGTTATCGGAATCGGAAGTCCAGGCGGAAGTCGCAGCCGCCGTGGCATCGACAGGTGCGTCCGGTCCGCAGGATATGGGTAAGGTAATGGCGGTGCTGAAGCCGAAACTGGCCGGTCGTGCCGACATGACTGCCGTATCGGGATTGGTGAAAGCCGCTTTGTCAAAAGCATAATCCGGGCTGAAGGGACGACATCCGGACTGCCATGATTCCGCAATCTTTTATTCAGGACTTACTCAACCGGGTCGATATCGTCGACGTGGTTGGACGTTATGTCCAACTGAAAAAAGGCGGCGCGAATTTCATGGGCTTGTGCCCGTTCCACAACGAAAAATCTCCCAGTTTTACGGTCAGTCCGACCAAGCAGTTCTATCATTGCTTCGGGTGCGGCGCACACGGTACCGCAATCGGATTCCTGATCGAATATTCCGGTCTGGGTTTTGTGGAGGCGGTCAAAGACCTGGCGCAAAACGCCGGCATGGTGGTTCCGGAAAGCGATGACAGACTGCCGCCCGAACAACGCGCCGAAGTACAGGCAAAAAGCCTGGCGCTGTCCGAGGCGATGACGAAAGCGTGCGATTTCTATCGGCAACAGTTGCGAAATGCGGAACATGCGGTCGATTACCTGAAAGGCCGTGGATTAACCGGCGAAATCGCAGCGGCATTCGGTCTCGGATACGCGCCGGACGGATGGGATAGCTTGCGCACGGTATTCGCGGATTACGATGCAAGCGTACTGGTCGAAGCCGGGCTGGTGATTGACAAGGCGGATGAAGGCGGGGCCGTTCGCAAACGCTATGATCGTTTTCGTCACCGCATCATGTTTCCTATTCGAAATATCAAAGGCCAAGTCATCGGTTTTGGCGGCCGGGTATTTGACGGCGGTGAACCGAAATACTTGAATTCGCCCGAGACGCCCTTATTTCAAAAGGGTAGTGAATTGTATGGATTGTTCGAAGCGCGGCAAGCAATTCGCAGTGCAGGTTACGTGCTTGTGACAGAAGGCTATATGGACGTGGTGGCACTGGCGCAGCTTGGATTTCCTCAAGCGGTTGCAACACTCGGAACCGCATGTACACCGGTCCACATACAAAAACTGTTGCGCCAGACCGATCATGTCGTGTTCAGCTTCGATGGTGATTCGGCGGGCCGCAAGGCGGCGCGGCGGGCACTGGATGCAAGCCTGCCCTATGCAGGGGACAATAAAACGGTGAAATTTCTGTTTCTACCTCCTGAGCATGACCCGGACAGTTACATCCGCGAGTTCGGCGCGGAAGTTTTTGAAAAGCAGGTTCACGAAGCGATGCCGCTTTCCCAGTTTGTGCTCAACGAAGTCGCGAACGGAAATGATTTGAACACTGCGGAAGGCCGGGCTCATGCGCAATTCGAGGCCAAGCCGTTGCTGCAGGCGATGACGCCATCTTCATTGCGGCTCCAGATCGTACGCGGCCTGGCGCAAATGACGCAGACAACGCCGGCGGAGATCGAAACCCTGTTTGAACTGGTCAAACCGATTGCGCGCGGACGTGCGGCGCCACCCCGGGCCAAACGCACGCCGCCGATTGATCTGGAGCGGCAAATCATGCGGTTGCTGGTCGCACATCCGGCGCTGGCGGTGGAGCTTGACGAGGCGGACCTGGCGGCGGTTACCCGTTCCGCGCCCGATGGAGGCGCGATGCTCACTCAACTGGTGGCAGCCAGCCGGTCCATGGAAATGCACGCCAGTTTTGCCGCATTGGCTGAACACCTGCGTATGAGTGGCGCGGATTTCGATCCGTTGATCGCCGAAATTGCGGCAGCTCCCGAGTCGGATATCGAGTTGGCGCGTATCGAGCTTGCCGGGGCGATACGGCAGACTAAAATGAAACTATTGAAGGCCGAACTGGATCAGTTGGTTACATCCGGATTGGGGGCGGATGAAATCAGCAAGCGTTATCGTGAAATTACATTGCAACAAGAACAGTTAAGACGACAAGCTGAAGCCGAAATCACGCAACGATAAGCTGCAAATCATGTCAAATCTAGAGGAAATGTTCCCTATGCTATAATTAAAAGCTTTTGATTCAAGGCCTTAGAGAAGGCTGCATATCAAAACGCCTTTTTGAGAAATAAAAATCCAGGATTGTTGCAGGGATGAGTACTACGTCAACGAAACGTGATCGATTGATTTTTTTCAGACGCATTTTATCCTGTAGCAAGAACGACCCATTTGGTAGTTGATTCCATGGCGAACGCAATGAAGAAACCCGCGAAAACCCAAGCATCTTCCGCAAAAAACGCAAAACAGGCTGCGGTCAAGGCTGCGACCTCCAAAGCGACGGTAAAGCCCGGCGCGAAAGCAGGTGCCGCCAAACCCAACGGCAAAGCGAATACGCGCGTAGCTAATGTGAAATCATCTGGCAAAACATCGACGAAACCTGTGCCAAAAACAATTCCTAAGGCAACTCCAAAAGCCGCCTCCAAAACGCTTGCCAAGCCTGTGGAAAAATCTTCACCAAAATCTGCTGCAAAGCCTGATTCCGAGAAATTGAAAGCTTCCGTGACAAACAAGAAATCCGAATCCAAAGTTGTTATCAAATCGCCGAAAAGTGCAGTAAAGCCCGAAACCAAGCCAGACACATCCGTGATGCTGGGTTCGGGCGTGAGCCAAACCACGGATGCAGCGACACTGGCTGCGATTGATACATCGGGCTACATTCTGCCTGGTGTCAAGGTTCCAGGACGCCGCGGCCGCAAGCCGAAGGAGTTCCAGCCGGAAAACGAAGAAGTCGCCGCATTCAACGCGGTTGAGCGCGCCGAACTGAAAGCCGCCGATAAAGCCAAGGCGAAAGATCGCAAGGCAAAAGAACGGGCGCTGTTAAAAGAGGCATTTTCGTCCGATACGGAAGCGACCGAGGAAGAACTAGAACGCCGCAGGCAAAAGCTTAAAACGCTGATCAAGCTGGGTAAGGAACGCGGATTCCTGACCTACTCGGAAATCAACGATCATTTGCCGGAAAATATTGTTGAGCCGGAAGCGATCGAAGGCATCATCGGCACTTTTAACGACATGGGGATTGCGGTTTACGAACACGCACCCGATGCCGAGACACTTCTGTTGTCGGACAACGTTGCCACCGTTGCCAGCGACGATGATGCCGACGCGGCAGCGGAAGCCGCACTATCGACCGTCGATTCCGATTTTGGACGTACGACTGACCCGGTGCGCATGTACATGCGCGAAATGGGGTCGGTGGAACTGTTGACGCGTGAAGGCGAAATCGAAATTGCAAAGCGGATTGAAGACGGTCTGAAAGACATGATCCAGGCAATTTCCGCTTGCCCGACGACGATTGCTGAAATTCTTTTGGCAGCCGATCGAATCACCAAAGATGAAATCAAGATCGATGAAATTGTCGACGGTTTGATGGATATGAACGCGGCCGAACCTGTGATAGTGGCATCGCCTGCCACCGCTTCGGACGATGAGGAAGAAGAGGAAGAAGAGGAAGAGGAGGAGGAAGAGGAAGAAAGCACCGCTTCGGGCGCCGCCGGTTTCTCCGCCGAACAACTTGAACAGCTGAAGCGGGAAGCATTGGCGAAGTTTTCGCACATATCGAGTCAGTTCGATCACATGCGCAAGGCGTTTGAGCGAGAGGGTTACAACTCCAAGCCTTACGTCAAGGCGCAAGAGGCGATTTCGAATGAATTGCTGAGCATCCGCTTTACCGCCAAAGTGGTCGAAAAGCTGTGCGATACATTGCGCGGCCAGGTCGATGAAGTGCGTCACATCGAGAAGCAGATTCTCGACGTCGCGGTAAACAAATGCGCTATGCCGCGCAGCCATTTCATCAAGGTGTTCCCGGGTAACGAAACCAATCTCGACTGGGTCGATGGCGAAGTCAATTCGGGGCAGGCATACAGCACGGTTCTGGCGCGTAATGTGCCGACGATCAAGGAATTGCAGCAAAAGCTGATTGACTTGCAGGCACGCGTCGTATTGCCGCTGCCGGACCTGCGCGGCATCAACAAAAAGATGTCTGCCGGTGAAATGAAGGCGCGCAAGGCCAAGCGTGAAATGACCGAAGCGAACTTGCGCCTGGTGATTTCGATCGCGAAAAAATATACCAATCGCGGTTTGCAATTCCTTGATCTGATTCAGGAAGGCAACATCGGTTTGATGAAAGCGGTCGACAAGTTCGAATATCGTCGCGGCTATAAATTCTCGACTTATGCGACATGGTGGATTCGTCAGGCGATCACCCGTTCGATTGCCGATCAGGCGCGCACCATCCGTATTCCGGTACACATGATCGAAACGATCAACAAGATGAACCGCATCTCGCGTCAGATATTGCAGGAGACCGGTGCCGAACCGGATCCGGCGACACTTGCGGTCAAGATGGAAATGCCTGAAGACAAGATTCGCAAGATCATGAAGATTGCGAAAGAACCGATTTCGATGGAAACACCGATCGGTGACGACGACGATTCCCATCTTGGCGATTTCATCGAAGACAACAATACCCTGGCGCCGGCCGATGCGGCTTTGCACGCCTCGATGCGTGGCGTGGTCAAGGATGTGCTGGATTCGTTGACGCCGCGCGAAGCCAAGGTGTTGCGCATGCGTTTCGGCATCGAGATGTCGACCGACCATACGCTGGAAGAAGTGGGTAAACAATTCGACGTCACACGCGAGCGCATTCGTCAGATCGAAGCGAAGGCACTACGCAAGTTGCGTCATCCGTCCCGCTCCGACAAGCTGAAGAGCTTCCTGGAAGGCAGTTAGTCCGTTAGAATCCCTGCTCGTTCTTCCTTGATCTGAGGGAGGACGAACAGCAGGCATGCAAGTTTGCCTGGAAAAAATCGGGCCTCTAGCTCATGCTTGGTTAGAGCAGCGGACTCATAATCCGTTGGTGCCGTGTTCGACTCACGGGAGGCCCACCAAAAAAATAAGGGGTTACGTTAAATCGTAACCCCTTTTGTTTTGTAAAGGTTCAACGGAAGTTCAGCATAAATTTAGCGAGCGAGAGGGTTCAAGCGGCGAGTTTCTTGCAAATGTTCGGGTGACAGATGGGCATATTGTAGTGATCAAGTAATTTCGAATTGAGCGCTCCTTTCGATTTACTTGTGGCCTATTTTGTCGGCTGCAGCGTTCGCAGTTGTAGGTAAGTCTATGAGTTGGCGAAGTTAGCCACGCCGAGTCAGACTTCCTACGCCTCAACTTTCATGCCGAATCGGATGCTGGCTTGCAGAGCCATGCTACCATCTATATAATGTTTATTATATAGATGGAGGTTCACATGCTTACATTCAAAGTCACCACTGTAGGGGCATCAGAAGGTTTTATCCTCAACAAGGAAGCAAAGGCCAAGCTCGGTGTTCAGAAGGGCGATACGCTCTACCTAACAGAGGCCCCAGACGGTGGGTTAAGGATTACCCCATACAATCCAGACTTCCAGCGGCAAATGACATTGGCCGAACAAATTATGCATGACGACCGTGAAATTCTGCGCGTTTTAGCTAAATGACTGCTTGGCGCTGGGTCAGGACTGATCTTGTCTATGCCGTGCATGAAACTCAGTTGGCACGTCATGGGGGGCTGAATGGCATACGGGATAAAAATGCGGTGGAGTCGGCGCTGGCCCGGCCGGAGCAATTAAATGTCTACGGGAATCCCAAACCAGACGCTGCGGACCTCGCCGCCGCTTACGCTTATGGCTTGGCGCGCAATCATGGTTTTAGTGATGGAAACAAGCGTACGGCTTGGGTAATTGCACGCGTATTTTTGGCAGATAATGATATTAATCTCCAATTCTCCGCAATCGATGCAATCCACGCGATGGAATCAGTCGCTAGCGGTTCATTGGAAGAGAAGCAACTGGCAGATTGGTTCCGACAGCGTATCGTTTAGTGATTATCCGAATATTCAGGGGCAAGTCATTGTGTGTCATAGTTGGATAATGGTGAAGACTCATAATTAAGACTCATAATCCATTGGCGCCGTGTTCGACTCACGGGAGGCCCACAAAAAAATCAAGGAGTAGCAGCTTGTGACTGCTACTCCTTTTTTGTTTGCAAACAGGCGCTCAGGATTTGCGAGATTCCGTAGTAGGATGGTTTTGCTGATCGAGTAGCCAGATTTTCACATATCGATAATAGCTGCCTTCGGCATTGGAAACCGCAAGCGCCAGGCCGTGTGCGCCATCGAGAAAGCCCAGTTTAAGAAAATAGGTGCGTATGAAGGCCCACAAGCCATGCAGTACCGCCTTGCCGACGCCGGCGCGTTTCCCCTTTGCGTAAGCTTGCTGTGCCGAGAGCGTCGAATAGTTGTCGATCTTGTGCAAGACTTGCGAAAAATTCGTAAAACTGTAATGGAGCATCGCGGAGGTGAGGCGCTGCGTAACCCCATCCACGATCAGACGTTCATGAACGATATCGTCCGAAAACCTTGCCTTGTTGCGTTTGAAAAGGCGAGTGACGTAGTCGGGCGACCAGCCGGAGTGCCGGATGAAACGGCCGCAGTACCAGGAACTGCGCGGGATCTCGTATGCATCGGCCGCTTCCGGCTGGCTGATGACCCGGTTGATTTCGCGGGCAAGTTCAGGGGTAATCCGTTCATCGGCATCGATCGACAACACCCATTCGCCGCTGGCAGCAGCAAGCGCCCGCGCTTTCTGCGGACCGAAGCCGGGCCAATCCGCGGTTTCGATAATGGTCGCGCCTGCCGCGCGCGCGATGGCAACGGTGCCGTCGGCGCTCCCCGAGTCCACGACGATCCACTGATTCGCAAATGCGACGCTGTCCAGGCAGGCCTGAATATTGGCTGCCTCATTCTTCGTGATGACGATGACCGATAGTTTCATAAAACTGCAATTGCGTCCGTGTTGATTGTGTAAAGCATGATTTTCCAATAATGAACTGGCCTTGCCCGGAATATTTATTTCATCAAGGGAAGAGTATTTCACAATAATGCGCATTATTTCGAATGGAGCGGTAGTTCCGGTGGAGTACTGAAGGTCGGCGGAAGCCGTTCGCGCCTGTTTCTCCACGCGCCGAAATCTTTTTTCGCCCCGCTGCACCGGCATGGTTAAGTCCTTCATCGCCAATTGCTCCCCAAGAACATATGGTCGCCGATGACTTTTCATCAATCTTTCAAGAGCCGGGCGGTCAAAGTAAATACTTGGCGGCGCCATTCCATGACGAAGCCGGGAAATGAGCCACGTCCGATATGCAGGCGTATAATGTTAGGTTGTTTATCAAAAGCGGTGCTTGCGGACCGGTCCGCCACGCTGTGCTTAACTTTCGGCCTTGTTCAGGCCCATCCTATTGCCTATGTCAGACACGCTGTTAACCTCCACGCACGCCGCCCCACTCGCGGTTCGTTTTGAAGATTTTGGACTTTCCCCCGATATTTTGCGCGCGCTCGCCGATCAGGGATATGTTCACCCGACGCCGATCCAGGCCGAGGCGATCCCGATCGTGATGCAGGGACGCGATGTAATGGGTGCGGCGCAAACAGGAACCGGCAAGACTGCGGGGTTTGCACTACCGATCATTCAACTGTTACTGGCGACTGCAAATGCCAGCGCATCGCCGGCGCGCCATCCGGTCAGGGCATTGATCCTGACGCCGACGCGCGAACTGGCCGATCAGGTGGCCGACAATGTGAAAACCTATTCACGTTACACGCCATTGCGGTCCACCGTGGTGTTCGGCGGCATGGATATGACGCCGCAAACGGCTGCGTTGCGCTCCGGCGTTGAAATCCTGATCGCGACGCCGGGACGCCTGCTCGACCATGTCCAGCAAAAAACACTGAACCTGTCGCAAACGCAAATCCTGGTCATGGATGAAGCCGATCGCATGCTCGACATGGGGTTTTTGCCGGACTTGCAGCGCATCATCAACCTGCTGCCCAAGCAACGTCAGAACCTGATGTTTTCAGCCACGTTTTCCGCTGAAATCAAAAAGCTGGCCGCCACTTTCCTGAATGATCCGATCACCATCGAAGTGGCGCGCGGCAACGCGACTGCGGACAATGTAACCCAGGCAGTGTACAAGGTGGCTGAAGAGGCAAAACGCGACGCGGTAGTTCACCTGATACGCGGGCGCGACTTGAAGCAGGTACTGGTTTTCTCCAATACCAAGATCGGCGCATCGCGACTGGCGCGCCAGTTGGAGCAGGAGGGCGTCAAGGCTTCGGCGATCCACGGCGACAAATCGCAAGCCGAGCGTATGGCTGCGCTCGAGGCGTTCAAGAGCGGCACGATCGATGTACTGGTGGCGACCGACGTTGCGGCGCGCGGCCTGGATATTGCCGAACTGCCCTGTGTCATCAACTACGATCTACCGTATAACGCCGAAGACTACGTGCATCGTATCGGGCGCACCGGCCGCGCCGGCGCCTCAGGCGATGCGATCTCGCTGTATTCGGACAAGGATGCGCGACTACTGGCCGACATCGAAAAGATGATCAAGCATAAGTTCGTACCGGTCCAGCTGACCGGGTTTACGACCACGCAAACAGCGCGTAACGATGAACGGCCGGCCGATCGGCGTCCGCGACGCGGCGAAGCGGAGCAGCGTCCGGCGCGTACTGCGGCGCAAGCACGCAGCGGCGCCCATGTCCCGGCACCGCGCAAGGAAAAGATTGATCCCTGGTTTCTGAAACCTTATGAGCCCGAGGCGCCTCCGGATGCCGCACCGAAAACCGACTCGTCCAAACAGGGCGGGTCGGCAAAGCCGCAGAAAAAAGCGGCGCTTCTGGGCGGCACGCCCAAGCGCTGATCGTTACCGTCACCGATCCGAAAATCGGTGGGCCCAGGCGCTGGTGGCCTTGCGCCAAAACGCATCAACCGACTCTGCCGGGCCGATCGACAGGCCCAGAAAATTTGCCGCTTCAATCAATGCCTGTTCTGGCCTGCCCGGGTCGATGGCTTGCGCTCCCGTCTGCTTGGACAGCTTTTCTCCCGCTGGATTGGTCACTACGGGCACATGCAGGTACTGCGGTGTCGATAACTTCAATAAACGTTGCAGATAAATCTGCCTGGCAGTCGACTCGAGCAGGTCTGCACCGCGCACTACGTGAGTAACGCCTTGCGCGGCGTCGTCGACGACGACCGCCAATTGATAAGCCCAGAATCCGTCAGCACGCTTGAGGACGAAGTCGCCGACTTCCGATGCCAGATGCTGCGCTACCAAGCCGGCCCAGCGATCTTCAAACGTAATGGTTTCATCGGAATGCGCAGCGTCAGGTACGCGCAAGCGAAATGCGCGGGCCGCTTTTCCGGCTTGCAATCCATTGCGGCAGGTTCCGGGATAAATCGCCGCGCCATCCGATGATGTTCCCAAGCGGGAATCCGCGATCTCGCGGCGCGAACATCCGCATGGATAGGTGAAGTCGTTGATTCGCTCGAATGCGGCTTGATACAAGGCATGGCGCTCGCTTTGCCATACCACTTCGCCATCCCAATACATGCCGAGATTTGCCAGACACTGCAGGATGGACTGTGCCGCACCGGGCACGCTACGCGCTTCATCGATATCTTCGATTCGCACCAGCCATTGTCCGTGATGCACCTTTGCATCCAGATAACTGGCCATTGCCGCGACCAGCGAACCGATGTGCAGCGGGCCGGTTGGAGAGGGGGCAAAACGGCCGATATAGTCAGTTGAAGCCATGTTTCAGCGGTTCTGGAATGCCGGTCGCGGGAGAAAGCGTGTTGTCATATTCAGAAACCGTGCTGGGAAATTGCCGGTAAAACTCTTGATTATGAATTGCATACTCACATTTGCCGGAAACGCTTGACGAACGACTCGGACACTGCCAACTGTTCTCGACGGTTTTTCAATCTCACCGTCAATTGTCCAGCGATGTTGGGTTCGATCGAGGAGATTTCCAGTGTGTTGACAACAGTAGAGCGATGAATTTGCCAGAACTGTTCCGGATCGAGTCCGGTCAGCAATTCCTTCAGCGATTTTTTGATCAACACTTCAGAGCCTGCAAGCGCCACCCGCGTATATTTTTGATCGGACTGAAAAAAAACAACTTCATCAATCATAATCATGCGTAACGATTTTCCAACCGCAGCGGTGATCCATCGCAAATGCCGGGAGCGCGCTCCAGGTTCTTGCAGTTGGTCAACCAGGCTAACCAGATCGGGTGGGGAGTGCGCCAGTTTTTTCTTGAGTCGCTGGACGGTCACCGCGAGACGTTTGTCACTGAACGGCTTCAGTATGTAATCCACCGCACCGTTTTCGAATGCATCGACGGCATGCGCATCGTACGCCGTTACAAACACGACATGACAGCGGTCGCCAATAAAGCGGGCAACATCAAGTCCATTGGGCTCCGGGATTTGAATATCCAGAAAAATGATATCGGGCCGGTATTCCGTAATTTTCCGTAGCGCCTCAAGCCCATTTTGAGCCATCGCAACAATATGAAGCTCCGGCCATAGAGTGCGCAATGCTTCATGCAACTCATCGCACAGCGCGGGCTCGTCTTCCACGATCAGCGCGGTGGGCCGAGTTTCAGACAGTCGCTGCATGGACCACATACCGATTGCCTCCAAAACCGCTCGAATAATGGAGTATATCCAACTCCTCGCCATTCCCAGGCAACGCCCGCAGGCCGTGGCGTACCCGAGCCATGCTGTCCTCAGAAATGCTTGTATCACCGGTATATAAATCGACAACGATGTGCGTGTTGTTCACCTCAAGATGAAATGTTATCTGATCTGATTTTTTTAGAGGTATTTCCTCCATTATGCATTTTGCTATCAGAACCAATGGGATGGTGATCAACTTGTGTCGCTGTGATCCATCTACCTCATGCTTGTTTTGCAAGTGGATAACTGTCCCGGTTTCGGATTGGCGCAATATGAGATAGGCACGTAATAGCGCCAACTCAGTGGCAAATGTCACTTGTGGTGCGCGTGTTCGATTCATCGCCAACCGCAAGAACTCTATAAGTCGGTCCAGCAGTGCAACCGCGTCTGGAGGGCACGAACGATAACGGATACGTACATTATTCAATACGCGCACGACCAGCTCCGGGTCAATCTGAGCACGCGCCGTTAACAGGCGCGATTGCGCCAACTGCCGGGAAAGTATGGCGCGTCGCCCTAGCAACATTGCCAATCTGCCTTGATCTTCGGTGTAGCGCATACTCAGAACGGCCGCCCAGCCGAACACGCCGCCGAAAACCAAAATGGTGAGCCAGCTATTCATCAGTCTGCCGGCCAATGAAAAAGGCGATTTTATTCCTATGCCGACGTCAATGCCCCAGATTGCTGCGGTTGCGCACATCGCACCAATCATCAATGCCAGCAGAAACCGTATCGGACGCTGTGCCATGTCCGTGCCGTTGCTCGCACCGATGCAAAGTGCGAGGATAAGAATAAAGGCACTGACAAATGAAGAAAATATTCCACGGAATAACCAGAGCAGATACCCATACTCCTGGATCATGGGCGCTAAAATTGGGAGCGCCCATACCATGCCTGCGACGCTGCCGACCATTGCCCACAGTAGAGACGGCAATCCGACCGTGCGCACGCGGCGAACTATGCGTTCGAAGAGGCTATCCATATTGCCGTCGCTATTGACTGATAACCAGTTCTGTTTGAGTAACGTTCGCATGGCAGACGGCCGTTGGAATCCGGATAGATGAGCGAACGCCGTCAGGATGCCTCGGCTCGACTTTCAGCACTGCCATATCGCCGAACGTAAGCTGCAGCCGGGCACGTATTGACGCGAGTCCGAGGCCGCTGCCTGAAGATTGGCGAAGCCCTACGCCGTCATCGCATACTTCGATTACGAGTACTGCATTTTCACTTTCTGCATGGATCGATACAAAACCGCTGCCGGATTTTGGTCCAAGCCCATGACGTATGGCATTTTCGACCAGCGTCACCACGGTCAGTGCGGGAAGACATATCGTCCGATCTTTGTCGAACGCGCTGATTGAAAAACGGAACCGCGCTCCGAACCGTTGGGTCAGGATTTCGAGATAAACCTGAATCAGGTCCAGTTCATCCCCGAGGGTCCAATCGGTGCGCTTCAAGGCGGGTAACGCACGATCAAGATAATCGATCAATGCCGCGAGCATCTGATCTGCGGCTGCTGCATTGATTCGGTATTGCCGTTTTACATGCGCCAATGTGTTGAATAAAAAATGAGGTTCAATCTGCGCTTCCAGCGTCGATAGCTCGGCCTCGGCCAGGGCGGTGCCAAGCAGGCCTGCTTCAAGCTGTAAACGAAATGCCTGTTCACGCTGTGCTACGGAAGCTCGGTTCAGAAGGAAACATATATAAGCGGTGGTAGCAAGAACGCTGCTCAAAGTCCACATGCCGATCAAACTTGGGTCCCTACCGAGAATCAAGCGGGACAATGGGGCGATCATAATGCCTGTGGTTGTGCCGGTAGCCATCACAATTGCCACTGTGCCTACGACGATAGGTCTCCATAGCGGCACTATCGTGCGCCGGTTGAACCATATGTCGATGGCGCGCACGCTGATCAGCGCCACCAATCCGAGTACTACGTAAGACGCAAAAATTGTGACAGGCCACAACCAGTTGACAGGATTGTGTCCTCCGAAAACCCACCTTGGTAAGTATGCGCGCAGAACCAGCACAGTCGCACCCACCAACACGATGGCGACACCGGTCATCGCGAAATCGCGGTGATACCAGAGAGAAGATGATTTCTGCATGGTGCTGGTTGCAGAATCGATGTCGGTTTTCTGAGTGTTATCCAATGTTTTACCGTCAGTAGAATTGCCGGCTTTTTATTTTGAGAAGATACTTAATCATATCTGTAAATGACACACATGCCGCAAGAGATCCAGGTAAGTCATGATGGAACCTCTTAACTGATCGCACCAGCTCTTGCAGCAGCGTATGGGTGCGAGCCGAATTGTCTCCAAGTATAAATATTCGAATATGCACCTATCCTAATAAAGAAGAGGAGAGTTGAAGCGATTGCCGTACGTAACGGAGTCGGCGGAACGTGAGTCGGTTTGGGCCCGCGTCGGCTCGGCGGGAACGGGAGAGGGTAAAGCGTCTGCGCTGCCGCATCCTTTCAGGGTTGCCACTACCAACAATCCTGATGCCAGGCGCGTCCATTTGCTTGCGGGTTTTGGTAAGCTCATTTTTTATCCTGGGCTTGATTGGAACGATGAAAGCCGACCCCATTTTCGGAATTGCCTAAAGGGCTACCGGTGAACCTTGATATTTGGTTCGGCATCGGCAGGCTAATATGTAAACGTGACGAAAGTTCACAAAAGGGACGAAGCCGGTTTCCAGCGGAATGAATCGGCAGTAATTGAGGACAGGCGGTTTGCCTGTGAGTTATTACAAGCCGTTCTTGATGAACGGCCGTAGCGGAAATATTTTGGGAGAGCTATTGCGAATTTCCGGAACTTGATCAGCATTCATGGTGCGCCCGGATTCTATAATCGTGTAGTGATTAACGCTGTTCTACAAATGGAGGCACTGACATGATCGAAGTACGCAAAAGCGAAGACCGCGGCCATGCGAATCATGGCTGGCTGGATTCATATCATACTTTTTCATTCGCGGACTATTACGATTCCACTCAAATCGGTTTTGGTCCGTTGCGTGTCATCAATGAAGACTGGATCGCTCCCGGCACCGGGTTCGGCACCCATGCGCACCGGGACATGGAAATCATCACCTATGTGCTGGAAGGCGAGCTCGGGCACAAGGACAGCATGGGAAACGGCAGCGTGATCCGTCCCGGCAATGTGCAGCGCATGAGTGCCGGCACCGGTGTCCGGCATTCCGAGTTCAACCACTCGGCGCAGCAAAAGACCCATCTGCTGCAGATATGGATAGAACCGAATGTGCTCGGTGTCGAACCCGGCTATGAAGAAAGGAATTTCGATGCGACACAGAAGCGCGGACAGTTGCGCCTGGTCGCCAGTCCGGATGGCCGCGATGGATCGGTGACGATTCATCAGGATGCAAAACTGTATGTCGGTCTATTCGACGACAACGAGCATGCCCGGATCGCGATTCCGGCAGGACGCCGTGCCTATCTGCATGTTGCACGCGGCGACATTTCAGCGAACGGCGTTGCACTCAAGGCCGGCGATGCGCTCAAGTTTCTCGAAGAAACGGAAATCGAACTGAACCGGGGCCGACAAGCCGAACTACTGTTGTTCGACCTGCCTTGATTGCTTGCAATGACGGGTTATGCGGCCTTCGATGCGGCCTCATTGGCGTTTGCTGCCATGGATGCGCAATGCGGACATGAAACGCCATAGACGTACAGCGGCGAAATCTGTTCGCGCGGTGTCACTATCGCACGACAGGCATAACACTGCACGGTCGGAGTCGGTTCCAGTTTCGGATTCAATGCAGTGCGCCGATCGAAAACAAAACAGTCGCCGGTATAGTGCGCGCCACCGACATCTTCGAAGTACTTCAAAATTCCGCCGTCCAGCTGGTAAACGCTGTCAAAGCCGACGTTTTGCATATGGATCGCAGCCTTTTCGCAGCGGATGCCGCCGGTGCAGAATGTCACGACGGTTTTTCCCGCGAGCGCATCCTTGTGCTGCGCGACCGCTTCCGGAAATTCGCTGAACTTGTCGATGCGGTAATCGATGGTGTCGTCGAAACTGCCGACGTCGACTTCGAATGCATTGCGCGTGTCGAGCATGACCACCGGCTTGCCCGAGTCGTCATGGCCCTGGTCCAGCCAGCGTTTCAATGTGGCCGGTTCGACTGCGGGTGCACGACCTTTTTCCGGTTGGATCAGCGGGTTGTTCATCGTGATGATTTCCCGCTTGAGCTTGACTAGCATGCGATTGAACGGCTGTTCTTCCGAATAGCTTTCCTTGACTTGAATATCCGCAAAGCGCGCATCTGAGCGCAACCATTCCAGAAAACGATCGACCGGTTCACGCAAACCCGCCAAAAACAGGTTGATTCCTTCAGGAGTCAACAGGATCGTCCCTTTCAACTCCAGCTGTTTGCACAAGGCTTGAAATTGCGGGCGTTTCTCGACTGTGTCGTTGAAGCTAATGAATTTATAAGCGGCAATATTGACGTAATTATAACTGGATTGCATACCGGTAATTTTCGCTAAGTCATTGATTTATCGGTATTATAAACTTCGTTTTCACGATTCCCAAATCGGCATTCTCTGCATGGTTTCTAGCGGTTAAAATACCGCAATGACTTCACCGCAATTTATCCATCTCCGTCTTCATTCAGAATATTCAATCGTCGATGGCTTGGTCCGTATCGATGACGTCGTTGCAGCGGCCGCCAAAGACGCGCAACCGGCGCTTGCAATCTCCGATCTGTCGAATCTGTTCGGCATGGTCAAGTTTTACAAAGCGGCGCGCGGCAAAGGCGTCAAGCCGATCGTTGGTTGCGACGTCTGGATCACGAACAACGATGATCGCGACAAACCGTCGCGGCTTTTATTGTTGGCGAAAAATTCCGCCGGTTATCTGCAGCTATGTGAACTGTTATCGAAAGCGTGGCTGACCAATCTGCATCGCGGCCGCGCTGAAATCCGCACCGAGTGGCTGCAGCAATTGCAGCCGCGCGATGGATTGATCGTATTATCAGGCGCGCATTTCGGCGATATTGGAATCGCGATCGAGAACGGCAATTCCGCCGCAGCCGAACGCTGCGCCAGGCACTGGGCCGATATTTTTCCAGGCCACTTTTATATCGAGATACAGCGCGCCGGCCAGCCCAACATGGAAAAGCAGGTGCGGCTATCGATCGAACTGGCCGCCAAATTGCAACTGCCGGTGGTCGCAACACATCCAGTGCAATTCTTGACCAAGGAAGAATTTACCGCGCATGAAGCGCGTACCTGCATTGCCGAAGGGGAAATTCTCGCCAATTCACGCCGCATACGGCGTTTCAACGATCAGCAATGCTTCAAGACGCAAGCCGAGATGGCGGAACTGTTTGCCGATATCCCGGCGGCGTTGCAAAATTCGCTAGAAATCGCCAAGCGCTGCAATTTGACCCTGGAACTGGGCAAGCCGAAATTGCCGCACTTTCCGACACCGGACGGCGTCACGATCGATGCGTTTCTGGTGATGGAAGCGCAGCAAGGCTTGAACAGCCGTCTGCTGCATCTCTATCCGGACGATGCGGTGCGTGAGCAAGAGCGGCCGCGCTATGAAGCGCGTTTGAAATTCGAGACCGATACTATCAGCAAGATGGGGTTTCCCGGCTATTTTCTGATCGTTGCCGACTTTATCCAGTGGGCCAAGAACAATGGCGTACCGGTCGGCCCGGGCCGTGGTTCCGGCGCCGGTTCGCTGGTTGCGTATTCGCTGTCGATCACCGACCTTGATCCACTTGCCTACAACCTGCTGTTCGAGCGCTTCCTGAATCCTGAGCGGGTATCGATGCCCGACTTCGATATCGATTTTTGCCAGGAAGGGCGCGACCGCGTGATCCAGTACGTCAAGGAACGCTACGGCAAGGACGCAGTATCGCAGATCGCGACTTTCGGCACCATGGCGGCCAAGGGGGCGGTGCGCGACGTCGGGCGCGTGCTCGACATGGGATACAACTTTTGCGACGGCATTTCCAAGCTGATTCCATTCAAGCCGGGCAAGCTGGTGACGCTTGCCGATGCGCTCAATGAAGAGCCGATGCTCAAGGAACGCTACGAAAACGAGGAAGAGGTCAAGCAGCTGCTTGAGCTGGCGCAGAAGGTCGAAGGCATTGCACGCAATATCGGCATGCACGCCGGCGGCGTGTTGATCGCTCCCGGCAAGCTGACCGATTTCTGTCCGCTGTACACGCAGGGCGGCGATGCAGGCGTCGTGTCGCAATACGACAAGGACGACGTGGAAGCGGTCGGCCTGGTCAAGTTCGACTTTCTTGGTCTGACCACGCTGACGATCCTCGATCGTGCGGTGCGCTATATCAAGCAACTCGACCCGGCGATGGCGGATTTCAGCCTGGAGACCTTGTCGCTCAAGGATGCAGCGTCATACGACTTGCTCACCAAGGCGAAAACGGTTGCTGTATTCCAGCTGGAAAGCCGCGGCATGCAGGGCATGCTGAAAGATGCCCGGCCGGATCGCTTTGAAGACATCATTGCGCTGGTGGCGCTTTACCGTCCGGGCCCGATGGACCTGATTCCTGATTTCTGCAAGCGCAAGCACGGCGAGCGTTTCGATTATCCCGATCCGCGGACCGAAGGCATCCTGTCCGAGACTTACGGCATCATGGTCTATCAGGAGCAGGTGATGCAGATGGCGCAGGTGGTCGGCGGCTACTCGCTCGGCGGCGCGGATCTGTTGCGTCGTGCGATGGGCAAGAAAAAAGCCGAAGAAATGGCCCAGCATCGGCAGATTTTCCGCGACGGCGCCGCGAAGGATGGCTTGTCGCAAGAGAAGGCCGATGAGATTTTCGACTTGATGGAAAAGTTCGCCGGTTACGGCTTCAACAAGTCGCATGCCGCCGCCTATGCATTGCTGTCCTATCACACTGCCTATCTGAAGGCGCATCATCCGGCTGCCTTCATGGCGGCCAACTTGTCGCTCGCCATGGACGACACCGACAAGATCAAGATCCTGGTTGAAGATGCGATCGATGTGTGCGGTCTGAGCCTGCTACCGCCGGATATCAACCTGTCGGATTATCGCTTCATGCCGGTGGGCGACCCGCCGAGCGTGACCAAGAAGAAGGTAACGCAGATACGCTACGGTTTGGGCGCGGTAAAGGGTTCCGGTCAGAGCGCGATTGAAGCAATCGTCGCGGCACGGCAGGAAAAACCGTTTACCGATCTGTTCGATTTCTGCAAGCGTGTCGACAAGCGCCAGATCAACCGGCGCACGATCGAGTCATTGATTCGCGGTGGCGCATTCGATTGTTTCAATGTCGATCGGGCGATTCTGCTGGCATCGGTCAGCTATGCGATGGAATGTGCGGACCAAGCCGAAGCGTCGGCAAATCAGGTCAGCCTGTTCGGCGGCGACAATGACGATATGGAGACGGCGCCGGAGTACATAAGGGCGACACCATGGACTGAAAAGCAAAAGTTGACCGAAGAGAAAACGGCGCTCGGTTTTTATCTGTCGGGCCATCTGTTTAATGCCTATGCAGACGAAGTCCGGAAATTCGCCAGAACCAAGCTATGCGATCTCGCTCCGGCGCGGGAGCCAAGAGTGATCGCCGGCATTATTTCGGCGGTGCGTACGCAAATGACCCAGCGCGGCAAGATGGTGATCGTGACCCTGGACGACGCAAGTGCGACCGTCGATGTCACGGTGTACAACGAGCTGTACGATCCGAACAAGAATTTGTTTAAAGAGGATGAATTCCTGGCAGTGCAGGGAAAAGTATCGGAAGATCGGTTTTCCGGCGGATTGCGCATTACCGCGGACAAGATAATGGATATTGCGGCAGCACGTGCATTGTTCGGCAAGGCCCTGCGCCTTTCAATGAACGGCCAGGCAGATGCCAGGAAACTCCGTGACTTGATTGCACCGTATCAGCAAAGCGGAACTTCCTGCCCGATCGTGTTGCAATACATGAGGGACGGCGTTCAAGGCGAGATCAGGTTATCGGATGATTGGCGGGTACGCGCGGATGACGCGCTACGCTCGAAATTGGGCGAATGGCTAAAGCAGGAAAACGTTTGGTTCGAATATTGAATTGCGTATTTTGGCTGGCTACCCGATAATTTTCTCGATCCTCTGGTCCGGCTGAGGATGGTCGCTCAATCCGATAGTAGCTTCAATGAGTCCGGTCTTGATTCGTTCTTCGACGCGATGGCGATTTTCCGACTCGGTTGCACGGGTATTTTCGTTGTGCCACAGATGGAACACCTCGGTGGAGAATGCACCGCCCTTGCGTTTGATACCGAGACGAGCCAGGCGCAATACCAGATCGGCATCCTCGTGGCCCCAGCCGACAAAGCTTTCATCAAATCCATTCACGGCTACAAAATCCCGTCTCCAGATCGCGAGATTGCAGCTTTTGATCCGACTCCATTTCACTGAACGATAGTGCCGCAGTGGATGATCTGGAAAATAGAGCAAAGGAAGAACTTTGTTTGCATGTCCTGACAGTCGCTGTCTGAGCCAGTACCTCATATCTTGCAGGTGCGGTGGAACCAACTGCTCGCACGAGAGGATACGCCTCGTAAGCTTCGAAGACAGAAGGACCCGGCTACCGGAAACCATAAAGCCAGGTTCGGCGAGCACTCGGTGCCGTTCTACGAATTCGGGTCTTGGAATGCAGTCGCCGTCAAGAAAAATGACGTAATCTCCGCATGACGCAAACACCCCCATATTGCGCGCCGCAGATGCTCTGAAGCCCTGATCCGGCTGCCAGGCGTGTATTACTCTCTTGGGTTTGCGTGCGTATTGTCGATGCATTAACGAAGCAATTGTTCGCCGGGTCTGCTCGGAAGAGCCATCGTCTGAAATGAGTACTTCGAAGTTCGTATCCGTTTGGTCCATCAAGGCCGTTATCACTGCATGCAATGCATCGGGACGGTTATATGTGGTGACGACGACGGAAATCAACATGGCATTATTCAAGACCGACCTTTGGTTGGGTAGTACGTCAATGAGTTTTCTGGAAGCTCATCGTGAGGCATAAAAGGCGTCGTGCATTGGGCCGATAATGCGTCATGTAACGCTCACCTGGATGGCAAAAGCACACTGTCTTACATCGTAAGGCCCCATTATCGCGATTGTTCGCGGAACGGGTTCGGTGGAATTCCAAGCGGATTATAGGATATTCATGTGCGTTGTACCCTGATTGAGAGAATCGGGATATCGAGACCGGTGGTTTCATCAGGGAATAATCAAATATAATCGTGCCCAATCTGATTGGCGGCCACGCGTCTTGCGTCAAAATGGATAAGTGGACGAATGACCCTAAATCGGCAATGCAACGATTCCGTCTTCGACGAAATTTCGTTGGTTTTTTAAAAATAGCGAAGGTTGTTGTCGATTTCGCAAAGTGAATGACCCAGAAAGCTAACCGATGAAAAAGCATTCGCATCTAAAGCGGCTTGCGTTGATGCTACCCCCTTACAAGGGGCGTTTGGCGCTCGCGTTTCTCGGCATGATATTCACTGCTGCGACGGAACCCGCATTGGCTGCAATGATGAAAGTTTTACTGGACAAGGGTTTTTCGGTTGAGGGTGGACCGACTTTTTCGATATGGGCCGTCCCGGTTTTCGTCATAGGCATTTTTACGCTTCGCGGTGTGTCCACTTTCATGACCACCTACATGATGACTTGGGTGACGACCCGCGTTTTGAACCGGCTGCGACAGCAAACCTTCAATCGGCTGCTGGATGTGCCACTCGGTTTTTATGCAACGAGTTCAGTGGGGGCGGTAATCAATTCGATGATGTTCGAGGTTCAGCAAATTGTCGATATGATCAAAAACGTATTCATTTCCTTGATACGCGATACGTTGACCGTTATCGGGTTGCTGAGCTATCTGATGTGGCTTAACTGGCGCCTGACACTGATTACCTTGGTGCTAATACCGCTGATCGCCATTGTGGTACGCCTTACGGGAAAGCGATTGCGCAAGTTGACGCAGAATTTTTTGACAATCAACGCAGAATTGACCCAAGTGATCGAGGAAACCACCAGAGCGCACCAGGTAATCAAGGTATTTGGAGGTCAACAATATGAAAAGGCCCGCTTTGCACAACGCGCAGAGAAGTTGCGCAATTACGCAATGCGTATGGCGATTACCTATGCGGCTACGGTCCCTATCACTCAAATCATGACCGCCTGTGCAGTATCGGTAGTCATTGTTATTGCATTGATTCAAGCTAGCCAAGGACAGGCAACCGTGGGCGGCTTTGCGTCGTTCATTACTGCAATGTTGATGTTGCTGACTCCGTTGAAGCATTTGGCCGAAGTGAACGGGCCATTGCAGCGTGGACTGGCGGCATCGGACGCAGTGTTCGGATTGATCGATGCATCGCCGGAACGTACCGGTGGAAAAATATTGGATAAGCGTGCTGCAGGCCGGCTCGATTTCATCGCAGTCGGCTTTCAATATCCTGGCCAGAGTCGACTCGCGTTATCGAGTATCGATCTGACGGTGATGCCGGGAGAAACAATTGCATTTGTCGGTATGTCTGGAGGAGGGAAGTCGACCCTTGTGAATCTGGTCCCGAACTTCTATTCAGTCAGCACCGGCGAAATTCGATTGGATGGTGAGCCGATTGAACAGATTTCTCTGGAGAGCTTGCGCGCGCAAATGGCCGTGGTTAGTCAACACGTTGTTTTGTTTGACGATACGGTCGCCGCCAATATCGCATATGGAGATCCAGCCCCCGATCATATTCGCATCGAAGCGGCCGCCAAAGCCGCGCATTTGGCCGATGTCATCGCCAACTTGCCGCAAGGCCTGCAAACGCCGATCGGCGATAACGGTACGCGCTTGTCCGGGGGGCAGCGACAGCGTTTGGCCATCGCGCGCGCCATCTACAAGAACGCTCCGATTTTAATCCTTGATGAAGCGACTTCCGCATTGGATTCAGAATCAGAACGTGCGGTACAGGAGGCGCTCAATCAATTGATGCATGACAGGACCACGCTGGTTATTGCGCATCGTCTGTCTACTATTGAACGGGCGAGTCGTATCGTGGTTCTGTCGGACGGTCGCATTGTGGAAATTGGTTCGCATGCGGAGCTCCTGGCCGGGAACGGCGTCTATGCCAATCTCTACCATTTGCAATTTTCCAAGGAGGGCATCTGATGTCTGATTTATATCCTCTATCCCGTTTCCCGGTGCCGGAACTGAATAACCTGCCAGACGATATTCGGCAAGTTATTTTGTCGGTTCAGGAGAAAGCCGGCTTTGTCCCGAACGTGTTCCTCGCACTTGCACATCGTCCGGCCGAGTTTCGAGCGTTCTTTGCATATCACGATGCACTGATGCTGAAGGAAACCGGCACTCTGACTAAAGCGGATCGCGAAATGATCGTGACCGCAACCAGTGCAAAAAACGGGTGCCTTTATTGTGTGGTGGCGCACGGTGCGCTGTTGCGCATCTATTCGAAAAATCCGCTTATCGCCGATCAGGTAGCAGCCAATCATCTGAAAGCCGATATCACGCCGCGGCAAAAGGCGATGCTCGATTTTGCAATCAAGGTTTGCCTTGATTCACAGGAGGTGACGGATGAGGACTATGCGGAATTGCGCACGCACGGTTTCGACGACGAAGATATCTGGGACATTACGGCGGTTACCGCTTTCTTTGGCTTGTCGAATCGGATGGCGAACACAATATCGATGCGGCCGAATGACGAATTTTTCCTGATGGGACGTGTTCCACGCAAATGAAAGTGACTTCATCCGCGCGGACGCGCATATTGATCATTTCGCCAAACTGGATCGGCGATGCAGTCATTGCACAACCTCTGTTGCAGCTTCTCAAGAGGCGCCATCCGGCCACCCCGATCGACGTGCTGGCGCCGACCTGGGTAGCACCGGTATGGCGCGCGATGCGCGAGGTCGATACCGTACTGGAATCGCCGTTCCGGCACGGCGTCCTGCAATTGCGGGAACGCTGGGAGATCGCTCAACGCCTTCGGCAGCGCCGATATGCGGAAGCATACGTATTGCCTAATACCTTTAAATTTGCGCTGATTCCTTGGTTGGCCGGTATCCCGCGCCGTATCGGTTATAGGGGCGAGATGCGCTACGGTTTGCTCAACGTAATGCATTATGATTCGCCGGTTGCGCCACGTCCGATGGTATCGCTATATGCGGCATTGGCGGAAACGCCTGTGCCGGTTGCCCCCGTGCCGTCTGTTGTGCCTCGTCCGACGCTGGTGGTCGCAGATAAGCAAAAGGACGAAATAGCGGAAAGGTTTGGCTTGACGCTTGGCAGGCCTTTGATCGTTTTCGCGCCAGGCGCGGAGTTCGGCTCAGCCAAGCGATGGCCTGCAATCCATTTCGCCCAATTGGCGCAAATTATCCGAAATACCTACCCCGATGCGCAGGTCATGCTGCTTGGTTCCGGCAAGGATAGGCCGGTGTGCGACGAGATTACCGCTGTCGTTCCTGAACTGCTAAATCTCTCCGGTATTACCACGCTGGATCAGGCGATTGCGTTGATTGCGAAAGCCGATGCAGTAGTCAGCAACGATTCAGGGTTAATGAATATTGCTTCGGCATTAAACCGTCCAATCGTTGCGATGTATGGCCCCACTGACTCGGATAACACGCCGCCATTTTCAGAGGTGTCAAGAGCCTTGTCGTTGCATTTGGATTGCGCGCCTTGCAAGCAACGGGAATGTCCTTTAGGCCATCATCGTTGCATGCAGAATATGTCTGCCGATATGATTTGGAAGCCGTTGCAGTCAATGCTCGAAATGCGTTGATCATATTGTGGCTTCTTTTCGGGATTCCGAACGTGCGGCAGGCACTCAGATACAAGAAGCTAAAATTCGGTCGAATGCCAGCGATCCGGATGTCGCGTACCCATCGTGCTGCGCGTAAACGCGCACGTTGAACCTATCTGCAAGCACGGATGAATATGCAAATTTATTTCTGCGAAAATTCGAAAGATATTTGATTATGAAAATCCTGTCTTCATCACTACCTTTCACTGAGGTTGACGGACCGATTAGTCCATCCGATCTTGCCTTGTCGGGACAAACGGTTAATGACAGAGTTGATGCCGTCTATGTACTTTGTGTCAAAAGCTTCACCAATCGCATCACGCATATCAAATCGGAAATGGCGAAACACGGAATCGTATTTCAATTCATGTTTGATCATGACGCCGATGAACTGGATAATGATCTGGTCAGGGCGACCTTCGGACTATCGGACATGAAAACGGCGCATCAGTCGCTGGTATTGAAAAACATTCAAATTTGGCGCGATGCGGTCAGTCGTGGTTACCGGCGGATTCTGGTATTTGAAGACGACGCACTGTTGTCCAAGGATTTCATCGAACGCTTTAATGATGTGATGACAGCTGCCGATCGGCTCGCCGAGGGATGGCTGATTTTTCTTGGGGGCATGGATACCAAGGTGCCCGATCATTATTTCCTGGCCCCCGGTCCGCTGGTGGAACTGCCTATCGCCACGGCTGAAGGTTGCGTGTACGACTTGGCCGCCATGGTCCGCCGTTTGGATTGGCTGGCGCTGAATCCGGTCACGCTGCCGGCCGACCATCTCATGCGCCATATCGATCGAGAGCAGAAAACCAGGCAGTACTGGATGCGCCAGCCGATTGTCGAGCAGGGGAGCGTGCTGGGAATTTTCGACAGCGCACTGGATGGTCATCGTCAAAAACACAGTCGTCGCTACAACATATTAAGAAATCAATGGAACAAATTCCAGCGCCGTCGAGCGCGCGAATGGTTAGTTCGTCTGAAAGCGATTTTCGGCAGTATCCCTCACTAAGTCCCGTCAATGCACAAATTCACTTCCTCCCGATCTCTTAACGGTGCCCGCTGGCTTGTAATCGCCATGCTGGTCGCCTTGTTATTTTCGCCGCCGGTCACCAATCTGGCTCAACTGCTGCTGGTGATTGTGGTGCTTGCTTCATCCGAATTGCGCGGCAGAGTCTTGCTGGCATGCCGCCAGCCGCTGGTGATTGGCGCCTTGGCGTTCTATGCCGTACTCAGCGTCGGTGTTATATACAGCATTGCCAGTCCAAGTGAAGTGCTTGGTATGTGGAGCGGCTGGCGCAAGCTGCTCTTACTGCCTCTGGCGATAGCCTTATTCGATGAGCCGCGCTGGAAATTGCGGCTCGTGCATGTACTGATCGGGGTATCGGTTGCCAGCGCGCTGGCCTCATATTTCGGTTGGCTGACGCATACTGCTTTTCCAGTCCCATCCCAGCAGTTCGGCATCGTGATCCGTAATCATGCGACTCAGGGAATGATATTCGGCGTCGCCGCGTTTGCCGCGGCTACTTTGGGACTTCGTCCCGCTGCAGGCAGTATGGCGGAACGCCTCTTTTTCGGTGTATGCACATTGCTGCTAGTGGTGAATATTGCGCTAGTTACGCCAGGCCGTAGTGGTTATGTGGTTTTGCTGACATGCAGTCTCGTACTGGTTGCAGGATCGCTTTTCGTCAATCGTACTGTGACGCTCAAGTCGGTGCTGCTAGCCGTCACGACATTTGGTCTGATTATTACGCTTCTAGCTGTCTCGCCTCTTTCTCGTCAACGTATTACACAGGGGCTGGATGAAGCGGAGACTTACCATCAGGCGCACACGGTAACTTCGATGGGTATTCGCATGTTTTTTTGGAAGAATACCGTCACTATGATCAATGAGCGCCCGCTGTTTGGCTACGGTACCGGCGCATTCCAAGAAGCCTACCGGCTCCAGATTGACGGCAAGGATGGCGTTGCCGGTACATTGACTGGCGATCCACATAATCAGTTTCTGAAGATAGCCGCCGAACACGGCTTGGCTGGCCTGGCAATATTTTTGGCCTTCCTGGCTTCAGCGCTGGCGCAGCGAGCTTCAGCACCCTATAGAATGCTCGGACTGGGAGTACTTTTTGCTTGGTGTATTACGAGCTTGGCGAATTCTCATTTCTCGACTTTTTCCGAAGGAACTTTCATCTACCTATGGCTGGGTGCGATGCTCGCTAATGACAATGACGCTCCGTTGAAACGCCCCAGTTGAGCAGTCATTATCGCTTGGGCAGCGGCAATAAGTGTACCGCTGGATATCTGCTGCAGGCACACGCTGCTGCTGCCCGGGTGGCGGTTGCAACCTTCCAGAAGACAGGGCACGCAGTCACCTTGCCCCTGAATTAACCTGACATTTCCCTGATTACCGCCACCGCGCCATGGCCAAGGACTCTCCGGACGATTCCAACTTTTGGGCCAAGGACCCCACTTGACCGGATTGGACGGGCCAAACAGGGCGATGGTGGGTGTGCCGACGGCGGCAGCGATATGGGTTACTGCAGTGTCCGGGCCGACAAACAATTTGGCGTGGACGACCAGTTCCGCTGTTTCTGCCAACAATAAATCGCCTGCCAGATTGACCGCAGACACCTGCTGCGCGATTGCGTCGGCATAGGCTCTTTCGTCAGCATCCGGTCCTCCGGTCAGCACGACGCGCAATCCTTGTTGCTGTAGCCATTGCGCCAATTCGACCCAACCTTCCTGGCGCCACATCTTGTATGCGAATTTTGGCGATGGGTGCAGCACGACATAGTTTTGTCCTGTCAAGGAATTCAGTCGGGCGAAGAATGCATTACGACGATCGGGCGCAATAGCCGGTGGCACCACCTGATAACAGGGAGCAATGCCGAGCAATTCAGTCAGGCGTAATCCCATGGTAACCGTGTGAGTACCCCGGTCATCGAATTTCAGCCAGCGGTCAAGTAGCAGGGTTTTACCCTTTTCGCTGTCGGTAATGAAACCGATGCGGAATCGAGCACCTACCCAGCCGTATAATCGAGCTCGGTCGGTGGCGATCGTTGATACCGCCAGGTCATATTGGCGCCACAATTCCCGGAATTGCGCCACTTTCTCGCGCCAATCGGTGCGCTGAGGAAAAGCGATGACTCGATCGATATCCGGGTTCCCTGCCAATACGCCCTCAGTGCCCTTGAACACCAGGAAGTGGAGTTCTGCCTCAGGCCAGGCTTTTTTCAGGGAGCGGGCCAAAGGGGTTGCGAGCAACACGTCGCCAATGCGCTGGGGGCATATCAGAAGGATGCGACGGGGCGGTTGGTGCTCGAAAGGTGAAAGTGGCATGGTGCTGATCTATTGCAAGTGAATCCCGAAGGGGCAAAGGGATGGAAAACACGTTTGTTTATCAGAGCAGACTACATGTTTTCCATTTGCAAATTTGCGGCAGCTTGTGGCCCGATTATCACCGGTCCATCTGCTTTTCAAGAGTGCCATTGTCGGCAATTTCATTCGAAGGCAAAGACGTCGAAAAATATCAAGCAGCCTTCTTCAACATCTGCGTCACATAATGTGCAACACCTTGTTCGACGCTCAAGAACGCTTCCGTGTAGCCGATGTTGCGCAATGCGCCGATATCCGCCTGTGTATAGCTTTGGTATTTTCCGCGTAGTTGGTCGGGGAAAGGGATGTAGCTGATGATTTCCTGCTGTTGCAGTTCGGCGAGGCTTAACGCGGGCTCGTCTTGAGCGGTGCGCAAGGTATTGATGGTCGCCACGGCCATGTCGTTGAAACTCTGCGCCTGTCCGGTGCCGAGATTGAAGATGCCCGATTTGTCCGGGTTATCAAGGAAATACATGTTTACCTTGACCACATCCTCGATCGAGACGAAATCGCGCAACTGCGCGCCATGCGCATAACCGTCGCAGCCTTCAAATAACTTGCCCCGGCCTTCTGCGCGAAACTGGTTGAAGAAGTGATAGGCGACCGAAGCCATGCGTCCTTTGTGCGCCTCGCCGGAGCCGTATACGTTGAAGTAGCGCAGCCCCACGATTTGTCCGCTGCGCTGGTCCCAGCGGCGCCGCACGATCTGGTCGAACAGGAATTTTGAGTATGCATATACGTTCAGCGGCGCTTCGTATTCTCGGTCTTCTTTAAATACGCTGCCGCCGCCATAGACAGACGCGGAAGATGCATATAGAAACGGGATGTTTTTATTCTGACAGTAATTCAGCAACGCCAATGTGTAGTGGTAATTGTTCTCCATCATGTAGCGGCCATCCGTTTCCATGGTGTCGGAACAGGCGCCCTGATGCAGGATTGCGCCAACTTGCCCATCAAAAGCACCATCCTGTATCTTCTTCAGGAAGTCCGCCTTGTCCAGGTAGTCGGCGATGTCGCAATCCACCAGGTTCTTGAATTTATCTGCATTCTTGAGATTATCCACCGCGATAATATTGTTCTCGCCGCGCTTGTTGAGCGCCCTGACCAGGTTCGAGCCGATGAATCCGGCGGCGCCGGTGATAATGTAAAGCATTTATTTCACTCCGTTTGTCTGTACGGTGAATGGTCATCCTGGAATGGGACGCAGGATAGAAAGAAAAATATTAAGCCTTGAATCCTTCTGTGGCTAATTCCATGTCCCGCACGATTTCCTCGCGCGTAACCGATGCCGTCCCCAGCTTGCCGACCACAATGCCGGCTGCCCGATTGGCAACTCGCATCGCATCGGACAAATCTGCACCGCTTGCGAGCATCACCGCCAACGTGGCGATCACGGTATCGCCGGCGCCGCTGACATCGAATACTTCGCGAGTATGCGTCGGTTCGTGCAGCACTTCATGGTCGCGATACAGGCTCATGCCATCTTCGCTGCGTGTGACAAGCAGCGCATCCAGTTTCAATTCGGTGCGAAGCTCGCCCGCTTTTTTGCTGAGTTCTGCTTCGTTCTTCCAACTGCCCGCCACTTCACGGAATTCCTTGAGATTCGGCGTGAGCACGGTCGCGCCGCGATAACGCTGGTAATCGTCTCCCTTGGGATCGACCAGAACCGGTTTGCCCGCTTCACGCGCCAATTGAATCATTTCGACAATGTGCGCCAGCCCGCCTTTGCCGTAATCGGACAAAATCACCACGTCGGCCAGCGGCAGCTGCGCGCGGAAATCCGCCAGTACGGCGTGCAGTATTTCATGGCTCGGAGCGGTTTCGAAATCAATCCGCAGCAACTGTTGATGTCGCGCGATGGCACGCAGCTTGATAATGGTGGAAATGCTGGGGTCGCGGTGCAGCAGCGCGGTAAGATGGCCATGCTCACTCAGCAGTCTTTCCAGGCTTGTGCCTGCTTCGTCGGTACCGACTACCGAGAGCAGCATGCAGTGCGCGCCGAGTGCCGCGATATTGCGGGCGACGTTGGCCGCGCCGCCGGGACGTTCTTCGACACGCTGGACCTTGAGTACCGGCACCGGAGCTTCCGGCGAGATGCGATTGACATCGCCAAACCAGTAGCGATCCAGCATCACATCGCCGGCCACCAATATTTTTATATCATCAAATTTTGGCAATGCATTCATACTCATCCTTCACTTTGCCGGTTCACACCAGCTTACCAATTTCCTGATTCATGGCGCCCAGCGTTCTATTTCAATAACTGCAAAGGGATAGTCTTCGAGTTTTCAAGCCGGGAATTTCAACCGGGATAATTTTCATGGCCGCGTGACCACATTTGCGGTTCACAATGATGAATCGCATGATTCAACATCACCGGGCATGCCGATTTCTACATCAGGATAATGTCGTACTGCTCCTGATGATAGACGGTTTCCACCTGCAGCGAGATCGGTTTTCCGATAAAGTCGCCGAGCATCGCAAGGTGCTGGGACTCTTCTTCCAGAAACATGTCGATCACCACTTGCGAAGCGAGAATGCGAAATTCACGAGGATTGAACTGCCTGGCTTCGCGCAACAATTCGCGCAGGATTTCATAGCAAACCGTGCGTGCGGTCTTGACCTGACCTTTGCCGCTGCAGGCAGGACAGGGTTCGCACAATATATGCGCGAGCGATTCGCGCGTGCGCTTGCGCGTCATTTCGACCAGGCCCAGCGCGGAAAATTCCGAAACCGAAATTTTCGTGCGGTCCCGGGTAAGTGCCTTGTGCAATTCCGCCAATACGGCGCTTTTGTGCTCCTCGTTTTCCATATCGATGAAATCGAGGATGATGATGCCGCCGAGATTGCGCAAGCGCAGCTGACGCGCGATTGCAAGCGCCGCTTCCAGGTTGGTCTTGAAAATCGTGTCGTCGAAATTGCGGCCGGTGACATAACTGCCGGTATTGACATCGATCGTCGTCATCGCTTCGGTCTGGTCGATGATCAGGTACCCGCCCGACTTCAGGTCGACGCGCCGGCCCAGCGCCCGCTGAATCTCTTCTTCCACGCCATACAAATCGAACAGGGGGCGTTCACCGGTATAGTGCACCAGCTTGAGCAATACCGATGGCGTGTAGGTAGAGCCGAATTCCTGCAGCTTCAAAAAATTCTCGCGCGAATCGACTTGAATGGTCGCGGTTTCATCGCCGACGAAATCACGCAGCACGCGTTGCGCCAGACTCAGATCCTGGTATAGCAGTGTCGGCGGCGGTTTGATCTTGGCTTGTTGCGCAATGGTGGACCAGGTCTTGCGCAAATACGCGATATCCATTTGCAGATCCTGGTCGGCGGCGTCTTCGGCCATGGTGCGGATAATGAAACCGCCCCGTTCCTCGGGAGGCAGCAGCCGCTGCACTTTCTGGCGCAGCAATTCGCGCTCGGCTTCATCCTCGATGCGTTGCGAAATACCGATATGCGGATCCTGCGGAAGATAAACCAGCATGCGGCCCGCGATCGAAATCTGGGTCGACAGCCGTGCGCCTTTTGTACCGATCGGATCCTTGATCACTTGCACGAGAAGCGCCTGTCCATCGAACAACAATTTTTCGATCGGCAGCACCGGCGTCGTCGATCCGTCATGCGGACGCGCTTCCCAGATGTCGGCTACGTGTAAAAATGCGGCGCGTTCCAGACCGATATCGATAAAGGCCGATTGCATGCCGGGCAGTACCCGAGCCACCTTGCCGAGATAGACATTTCCCGCACGGCCGCGCGATGCGGTGCGCTCGATATGCAGTTCTTGGACAGCGCCTTGCAGAATCAGCGCGACACGAGTTTCCTGGGGGGTGATATTGATGAGTATGTTTTCACTCATAGAATGCGGATGCCGGCTTGCCTTAACAGTTGTGCGGTTTCGAACAGCGGCAAACCCATGATGCCGGAGTAGCTGCCGGCGATTGCTTCGATGAACACGGCGGCTTGGCCCTGAACCGCGTAGCCGCCGGCCTTGTCATAAGGTTCTTGCAGCGTACAGTAAGCGCGAATGACATCGTCCGGCACAATGCCGAAGGCAACGTCCGAACGTTGCGTAATTTGCCAGGTGTCTTCAAGATGCTGGACCGCGATACTGGTCAGTACCTGGTGCGTGCGCCCTGACAGGGACTTCAACATGCTTACTGCCTCGGTCATGCCGACTGGCTTGCCGAGAATGCGTCCGTCGACGGTCACCGTGGTATCGGCCGCCAGAACCGGGCGGACAGGCAGCTTGCGCAACAACATGGTCTGATGCGCGCATTGGGCTTTTTCAAGCGCGACGCGTGCGACATAATCATCCGGAGACTCTCCGGGAAGTGGCGTCTCACTGACTTCCGGCCCTCTCGACGTATGATCGCGCAGCATCAATAATTCGAATTCGACACCAATCTGACGCAGCAACTCGCGCCTGCGCGGACTTTTTGAAGCCAGGTAAATTTTCTGGTCAGTCGGTTTCATTCGTCATTAGGCCCGGTGATACGGGTGATTCTGCGTAATAGACCAAGCGCGATATAACTGTTCCGCCAGCAGTACTCTTACCATTCCATGAGGTAAGGTCAAACTGGAGATACGGATTGTCATGTTTGCGCGCTTCTTGAACTCGGCATCCAGACCATCGGCGCCGCCTATTACGAACGTAACATCACCACCATCTTGCTGCCACTGCATTAAATATCTGGATAATTGTAGCGTAGTAATATCCTTGCCATGCTCATCCAGCACGATAATACGCGCGTTTTTCGGGATTGCCGCCTCGATTCGCGTGCGCTCCAATGCCATGACCGTTTCGGCGGTTTTACTATCGGACCGGTCGACAGGTTTGATTTCCTTTAGCTGAATTCGGCATTCCGGCGGCATGCGTTTCGCGTATTCGCCAAAGCCTGCCTCGATCCAGGCAGGCATCTTGTGGCCTACGGCAGCAATGACAAGCTGCATACTTGCCGCTTACTTGGACACTTTTGGTTTTGCCGGAGCACGTTTAGCCGGCGCTTTTTTCGCAGCGGTGGTCGCACGTTTGGTCGCGGCAACTTTTACTGTTTTGGCAATCGGCTTCTTGGCGGATGTCGTTTTGCTCGCTGCAGTTTTTGCTGCCGTCGTTTTTTTTGCGGGCGTCTTCCGGGCAGCCGATTTTTTGGGCGTCTCATCATCTGACGATTGCGTGACGGTCAAATGCCGGCCGGCTTTTTTAGGAGCCGGCTCACCATCGTCCGTTGCCGATCCTGCGCGATTGGAAATACGTTTGGCGGCGCCAAGCTTGACTTCCTTGTCGCCCCAGATTTCTTCAAGCCGATAATAATCGCGAATCGCCGGCTGCATGATGTGCACGATCATGTCGCCCAGATCGACCAGCACCCATTCGCCGGTGTCTTCACCTTCGATGCTGAGGATCGTGCCACCGCTTTCCTTGACCTTGTCGCGTACCGATGCGGCAAGCGCTTTGGTCTGGCGGTTGGACGTGCCGGATGCAATTGCAATGCGATCGAACAGGCTGGTCAGGTGAACGGTATCGTACGCACGTATGTCTTGCGCTTTTACATCTTCGAGGGCGTCGATGACGATGGCTTGCAGTTTTTTGATATCCATTAGTTTTGATATAGGTGATGTTGTTGAATATAGTCTAGCACTCCAGCCGGAATCTGCGACCCTGGTGACTCTCCGCGCTGTAATGCGGATCGAATTTGCGTTGCGGAAATATCAACCGCAAGATTTGACGCCAGGTAAGTCAAACCATGCGGCGCATCGCGTATCTGATCCGCGCTGGCCGCACGGCGTAGAAATTCGCGGGCAACCAATGACGGAATACGGCGATCGTCCGTTGCAAAACCTGGACGGGAGGCGGCGCATATGTGCGCCAGGTCAAACAGCTTGTCCCACTCTTGCCATGTATCGAGTTGATGCAATTGATCCGCGCCGAGCAGAAACACAATCGAGGTTTCGGCGCCCAATTCAGCTCTTGCCTTACGCAGCGTATCGATTGTGTAGCTTGCATCGTTGCGCCGGATTTCCTGTTGATCGATCGTCACTGGAACCGATAGCTTATCGAATGCCCGTCTGATCATCTCGACCCGGTCTTCGGCGCTCGCCTGAAGTTGCGATTTTTGCCATGGATTACCGGCCGGGACAATGCGCAATTCATCGGGAATCAGCAGCTTCACAAAATAATCGGCCAACGCAACATGACCATTGTGTACCGGATCGAAGCTTCCTCCAAGCAATACGACGCAACGGCGCGTCATATCCAGTCCTGATGAATCAGGAAATCGGAATAGAGTCCGGCTTCCGGGCTGCCGGCTTCGGGTTGCCAGTTATAGCGCCATTTGACAATCGGCGGCAGCGACATCAGGATCGACTCGGTGCGTCCGCCCGACTGCAGGCCGAATAATGTGCCGCGGTCGAATACCAGGTTGAACTCGACATAACGCCCGCGCCGATACGCCTGAAAATCCCGTTCGCGCTCACCATAGGGCGCGTCTTTCCGCCGAACCAGAATTGGCAGATAAGCATCAAGGAAGTGGTTGCCGACGCTTTGCGTCATTGCAAAGCTCTGCGCAAATCCATGCGCATTGAAGTCATCGAAAAAAATTCCGCCGACGCCGCGCGGTTCCTTGCGATGCTTCAGATAGAAATATTCATCGCACCACTTCTTGAAGCGCGGATGCAGATCGTCGCCAAACGGCGCGAGCGCGGTCTTGCATGTTTGGTGAAAGTGGCGCGCATCCTCCGCGAATCCATAGTAAGGCGTCAAATCCATGCCGCCGCCGAACCACCACACCGCATCTTGTCCTTCTGCCATCGTGGTAAAAAAGCGCACATTCATGTGCACGGTCGGTGCATATGGATTGCGCGGGTGCAGTACCAGCGACACGCCCATTGCTTCCCAATTCCGCCCGGCGATTTCAGGGCGATTGGCTGCGGCGGAGGGCGGCAGGCTTTTGCCCGCCACATGCGAGAAACTGACGCCGCCGCGCTCGAATACATTTCCTTCTTCAATCAGTCGAGAAATGCCGCCACCGCCTTCGGGACGCTCCCAGGCATCGGTAATGAACTGTTTGCCGTCGATGCCTTCCAGCGCGCCGGCGATCTGCGTTTGCAAGTCGAGCAAATAGAGTTTGACGGCAGAGGAATTAGGCTGGGAGGAGGTCACGGGGCGTAAAACAAAAAGGCACAGCGGATTGTACCCCGCCGTGCCCATGGTTGACAGTGCAACCGCAATTCGGAGTCAGCCGGGGCGCTTGATCGCCCGCCATCCGATATCGCGCCGATACTGGGCACCGTCAAACTGGATCTGGTCGACACCGGCATACGCCTGCTTTTGCGCCATTTTGACGCTGTCGCCCAACCCGACCACGCACAATACCCGTCCTCCCGAAGTGACGAGCCGGCCGTCTTTCAATGTCGTGCCGGCATGAAAGGTCACACAATCGGCTGTTTCGGCAGGAATGCCGGAAATGATGTCTCCATTGCGCGGCGCATCCGGATAACCGGCGGCCGCCATGACCACGCCTAACGCAGTGCGGCGATCCCACTCCAGTTCGATGGTGTCGAGCGTGCCGTTGACTGCGTGTTCCATCACTGTCAGCAAGTCGGTTTTCAAGCGAGCCATGATCGGCTGGGTTTCGGGATCGCCCATGCGGCAATTGAATTCCAGGGTTTTCGGATTGCCCTTGGCGTCGATCATCAGTCCGGCATACAGGAATCCGGTAAATGGAATGCCGTCCCTGGCCATGCCTTGCACAGTCGGCAGGATGATTTCGCGCATTACGCGCGCATGCAATGCCGGTGTGACGATCGGCGCGGGAGAATAAGCGCCCATGCCGCCGGTGTTCGGTCCCTCATCGTGATCCTGCAGCCGCTTGTGATCCTGGCTGGTCGCCAGAGGCAACACGTTTTTTCCATCGACCATGACGATAAAGCTGGCTTCTTCGCCTGCGAGAAATTCTTCTATCACGACGCGTGCGCCGGCATTGCCGAACCGGTTATCGGATAGCATCATGTCGACCGCCGCATGCGCTTCGTCGGCGGTCATCGCGACCACGACGCCTTTGCCGGCGGCCAGGCCGTCCGCCTTGATGACGATCGGCGCACCCTTGCGCTCGATATAGGCGTGCGCCGCGGCGCTGTCGGAAAACGTCTGGTATTCGGCGGTCGGTATGCCGTGCCGCTGCATGAACGCCTTCGCGAAATCCTTGGAGCTTTCGAGTTGCGCGGCTTCCTTGGTCGGGCCGAATATCTTCAGTCCCTGATCGCGAAATACGTTGACGATACCGGCTGCCAGCGGTGTTTCCGGGCCGACCACGGTCAGCGCGATGTGCTCCTTCTGGACGAACTGTGCCAACCACAGCGGATCGGTGATCGGCACGTTTTTCAGACGAACGTCGAGCGCGGTTCCGCCGTTGCCCGGCGCGACATACACCATTTGTATGCGCTCCGATTGCGCCAGTTTCCAGGCCAGGGCGTGTTCACGGCCGCCTGAGCCGACTACCAGTATTTTCATGGGAGGATGTGACTGTTCACTCAAATTGCGACATTGCGTCGGCCTTGCGGCTATTGGCGATATCGCGATGGATTAATTCGATGTTGCCATCGTTCATATAGTTTGCCGGACTGCGGTACGCTGATAAAAGAAACGGCACGATGAGTATGGCAACCGGTTTTCCGTTACGCGTCTATAACCGCATTGGTATAGACCTCTTGCACATCATCCAGATTCTCCAGTGCGTCGATCAATTTTTGCATTTTTACCGCATCGTCGCCGGTAAACACCGTTTCGGTACTGGCCTTCATCGCGATTTCAGCTACTTCTGCCTTGAAGCCGGCTTTCTCCAGCGCTTCTTTTATCGTTGCAAAATCATGTGGCGGGCAAATCACTTCAAATCCGCCTTCGTCGTCGGCGATGATATCTTCCGCACCGGCCTCCAGAGCCGCCTCCATCAACGCATCTTCATTGGTGCCTGGAGCAAAGAAAAGCTGGCCGCAATGCTTGAACAGGAAAGCGACCGAACCTTCAGTTCCCATGTTTCCGCCGAACTTCGAGAACGCATGACGTACTTCGGCGACGGTGCGTACCCGATTATCAGTCATGCAGTCGACGATGATCGCAGCGCCGTTGATGCCGTAACCCTCGTAGCGGATTTCTTCGTAATTGGCGCCATCCAGTCCGCCGGTGCCGCGTGCGATCGCACGTGTGACATTGTCTTTTGGCATGTTCGCATCGGCCGCTTTTTCCACCGCAAGGCGCAAACGCGGGTTGGATGGGATATCGCCGCCGCCCAAACGCGCGGCAACGGTAATTTCCTTGATCAGCCGGGTCCAGACCTTGCCGCGCTTGGCGTCAGTGGCGGCCTTTTTGTGCTTGATATTGGCCCATTTGCTGTGTCCTGCCATGACGGATCTTTCTTCAACGAGTATGCTAGCGGCTATTGGTCTTTAATTCAGGATAGGCGCATGGTTAAAATTAATTCGCCATGGCCAAATCAGACTGGAATTTTAGCATATCGCCCCCCTTCAAAATTCGCCAAAAATTGCCGATTCTCATGATCAAACCGCTTGTCGTTGCAAAAAATGAACATCACCAACTGGAGTTGCTGCCTCGGCTATTGAATCGCCACGGCTGTATCACTGGGGCCACCGGCACCGGCAAAACGGTGACGCTGCAGGTAATTGCGCAGGCATTGTCGGACAGCGGAGTGCCGGTTTTCATGGCTGATGTGAAAGGCGATTTATCCGGCATCGCGAAAGCCGGGACGATGACTTCCCGGATGAAGGAGCGGCTGGATTTCGTCAGCATCGATGAACCCGCTTGGGCGGCTTGCCCGGTGACGTTTTGGGATGTTTTTGATGAAAAAGGACACCCTGTCCGCGCGACGATTTCCGATCTCGGACCGCTGTTGCTGGCCCGCATGCTCAATTTGAACGATACGCAGGAGGGCGTGCTGCAACTGGTTTTCAAGATTGCCGATGATCACGGGTTGCTGCTGCTGGACACAAAGGATTTGCGCGCCATGTTGCAGCAGGTCGGGGACACTGCCGCAAATTTTCAAACGGAATACGGCAATATTTCCGCCGCCAGCATCGGCGCGATCCAGCGCGGATTGCTCGCGATCGAGGAGCAGGGCGGTGACCGGTTCTTCGGCGAACCGATGCTGAATATTCACGACTTGCTGCAAACCGATGCAAACGGCAAAGGCGTGGTCAATATTCTCGCGGCGGACAGGCTGCTCAATTCGCCGCGTCTTTACGCGACATTTCTGCTGTGGATGCTGTCGGAATTGTTTGAACAATTGCCCGAAGTCGGCGATCTGGACAAACCGAAGCTGGTTTATTTTTTTGACGAGGCGCATCTGTTGTTCGATGAAGCGCCCAGGCCGCTTCTGCAGAAAATCGAGCAGGTGGTGCGGCTGATCCGTTCCAAAGGCGTCGGCGTCTATTTCGTCACCCAAAACCCGCTGGATATTCCCGATACGGTGCTGGGGCAGTTGGGCAATCGGGTCCAGCATGCATTGCGCGCCTATACGCCGCGCGATCAGAAGGCGGTGCAGGCTGCGGCGGAAACCTTTCGGCCGAATCCGCAACTCGATACGGCGCAGGTAATCACCGAACTGGCCGTCGGCGAGGCGCTGGTGTCGTTTCTGGACGAAAAGGGCCGACCTGCGATGGTGGAACGTGCTTTCATCTTGTCGCCGGCTTCGCAGATCGGACCAATAACCGATGACGAACGCAAGGAGGTCATTGCCAATTCAATCGTTGCGGGCGTCTACGAGAAATCCGTCGATCGCGAATCCGCATATGAAAAAATCAAAGGCCGGGTTGCGGCCGAAATGCCGAGTTCGCAACCGGCCACAGCATCAGGGCGAGCCGACACGGCAAAAGGTGACAAGGCGTCCGAGTCCGCGGGTCCTTCCGTTGGCGACAAAATGAAGGATGCATTTGGCGGCCTGTTCGGTGGTGCCGGCGTCGCGCGGCGCAAAGACACGATGGTTGAAGCGATGATGAAATCGGCGGCACGCAGCATCGGATCCCAGGTCGGGCGCGAAATCATTCGCGGCGTGCTGGGATCAATCCTGAAGAAATAACCATGCGATTCGACCCTTTGATACACCGCGTTCCGGTGGAAAGACGGTATTGGCGCGGCATCGTGCATCTTGCCGAAACCGGTCGGTTCGCGGCATGACGTCACCCATTGCCACGTATTCTTCACGGCAGGCCTTTTTGATTGGTTTGACCATTGCTGTTTCGGGCGCAATTCTTTTTTCCGCCAAAGCGATTGTCGCCAAACTGATTTACCGCTATCAGGTCGACGCAGTCACCTTGATTGCTTTCCGGATGATTTTCTCGTTACCTTTTTTCGGTGCTATCGCTATATGGCAGGCGAGAAGCAGTGTGCCATTGACGAATTCGGACCGCGGCAAAATTGTGCTGCTCGGATTGCTCGGCTACTACCTGTCGAGTTTTCTCGATTTCCTGGGCTTGCAATATATTTCGGCCGGATTGGAACGGCTGATTCTGTTCCTGACACCTTCTTTCGTGCTGCTGATTTCGGCCTTGTTCTTGAAGAAAAAAATCAGCGGGCTCGAATGGATGGCATTGGGTACGTCTTATCTGGGCACGGTCTTTGTCTTTTTTCACGATGTCAGGGTTGGCGGTGAACATGTCGCATTGGGCAGCGCATTCGTACTGTCAAGCGCAGTGTCGTATGCGCTGTATCTATTGCTATCGGGTGAGTTGGTCAGGCGGGTCGGGGCCATTCGGCTGGTTGCATACGCAATGTGCGTAGCGAGTGCCGCCTGTATCGCCCAGTTTTTCCTTTTGCGGCCGGTCGCGCTGCTGGTTCAACCGAACGAAGTGTATGTGCTGTCGTTGGTGAATGCCGTGTTTTGCACGGTATTGCCGGTATTCCTGACGATGATTGCGGTGTCACGCATTGGCGCCGCGACGACTTCGCAGGCTGGCATGGTGGGGCCCGTTTCGACGCTCTTCATGGGCGCATTGATGTTGGGCGAGCCGATTACCGTGATTCAAATGACAGGCACCGCTCTGGTACTGTCGGGAATTTATCTGCTGTCGAAAAAGAAAGCTTAGGAGAACAATATGGATTTAGGTATTCGCGGTAAAAATGCATTGGTGTGCGGCGCCAGCAAAGGCCTGGGCCGCGGCTGTGCGGAAGCCCTGGCGGCCGAAGGCGTGCATATTACGCTGGTGGCGCGTACGGCGGAAATCCTGGAGGCGACCGCCGCCGAAATAAGACGTGCCGTTGGCGATGGAACCGCCGTGACGGCCGTTGCTTGCGATATCACGACCGTCGAGGGCCGTACCAAGGCATTGGCAGCCTGTCCCCAGCCGGACATCCTGATCAACAATGCGGGCGGGCCCCCGCCCGGCGATTTTCGAAACTGGAGCCGGGATGACTGGATTGCGGCCATCGATGCCAACATGCTGACGCCGATCGAACTGATCAAGGCAACAGTCGACGGCATGATCGCGCGCCGCTTCGGCCGCATCGTCAACATTACTTCCAGCGCGGTGAAGGCGCCGATCGACATTCTCGGTTTGTCCAATGGCGCACGGTCTGGCCTGACCGGCTTTGTTGCAGGCGTGTCGCGCAAGACGGTCGCATACAACGTGACGATCAATAATCTGCTGCCAGGACCGTTCGATACCGCCCGGCTGACTGCGACGCTGGCTGCGGCGGCAAAATCGGCAGGCAAGAGTGCCGAAGAAGTCCGCGAAGCGCGGCGCTTGCAAAATCCGGCACAGCGCTTCGGCACGACGGCGGAATTCGGCGCTGCCTGCGCGTTCCTGTGCAGCAGCCATGCGGGATATATGACCGGACAAAATATCCTGCTCGATGGCGGCGCATTTCCGGGGACGTTTTAACGGCGGCATGATGCGCCAGGTCATCTGTGATGGATACGGTAAGGATGAATAACGAAGTTCACGAATCGTAAATCGCGGATGGCGGTATGATCATGATCAACGCAGCTCGGACAACTCGCAAGGCGGCATCGTCTTCAATCAATGCCGTATGTAAAAGGAAGAACCCAATGCCAAAAGCCATCAGAATTTCCAAAACCGGCGGCCCTGAGGTCATGGAATATGTCGACGTCGAAGTAGGCGAGCCGGGACCGGGAGAAGCGCGCGTGCGCCAAGCGGCATGCGGATTAAATTACATCGATGTCTATTTCCGCACCGGCCTCTATCCGCAGCCGCTGCCTGCCGGACTGGGCATGGAAGGCGCCGGCGTGGTAGAGGCGGTGGGTGAAGGTGTCGCGCATGTGAAACCGGGCGACCGCGTAGCCTACGCCGGGCGACCGCCGGGCGCCTATGCTGAAGTGCGCACGATGCCGGCTTCGAATTTGGTAATGCTGCCCGACGCAATCGATTTTGAAACCGCCGCGGCCATGATGCTGCAGGGATTGACTGTCCAGTATCTTTTCAAGCGCACGTTTCCTTTGAATGGCGGCGAGACGATTCTGTTCCATGCAGCAGCCGGCGGTGTTGGGCTGATCGCGTGCCAGTGGGCGAGAGCTTTGGGCGTCACCATGATTGGCACGGTCGGCTCGGATGAAAAAGGAGCGCTGGCAAAAGCGCATGGATGTGCGCATGTCATTAATTACAACAAGGAAAATTTTGTCGAGCGCGTGAAGCAAATCACCGGCGGCAAAGGTGTGCCGGTGGTATACGATTCGATCGGCAAGGACACCTTCATCGGTTCGCTTGATTGTCTCTCACCATTGGGCATGATGGTCAGTTTCGGTAGCGCTTCCGGTCCGGTACCGCCATTTGGCTTGAATGAACTGGCGTCGCGCGGTTCATTGTTCATTACCCGTCCCACATTATTTACCTATACCGCCAAACGCGCCGATCTGGAAGCCATGACGGCCGACCTGTTTTCCATGGTGGAAAGCGGCAAAATAAAAATCGATATCAATCAGCGTTATTCGCTCAAGGACGCAGGACAGGCGCATCGCGATCTTGAGGCGCGCAAGACTACCGGCTCCACTATTTTGATTCCTTGAGGCATGCATATGGAAGACCAGTCTGAAGACGCGCTCGACAATTCCATGCATCATCCGGAAGAGCAGCCGGTGGGCAGCGACGATTCGCCAAAATTCGGACGCTTGCTGATTGTCCTGGTGTTCGTGGTGATGCTGATTGGTGTACTTACCTGGGCTTCGGAAGCATATTTTTCCAGGCAATGATCAAGTTCATCGCAATGGCATTGTCTTCTCAATAACTTTTTGACATTAACATGCATGGCGACTCTGAATAAATATGAAAATGCCAACCTTAATTTTCTAATATATCCATTTAATTGACGATAACAATCAATCAATTTGATTTCCTGATGATTGCAAACTAGAATTACCGTACCGCAACCTTTCGGTTCATTTTCATCTATGGCTATTACTCGTAGGGATCGCCCATCGGCGGAGCAAATGAGATCGCCATCCGGCAGGTCGGCGGCATTACAAAATCTTGTCTCGCTTGCGACAGCACTTACTTCTCAGCAAATTGAAGAATTCTCATCGCGTTTGACCGATGCTTTGCTCAACTTGTCCGAGCAAACGGTTCGGCCCAACGAGGCCACTCTCAGTTTTGATGCATTCAATCATTTACGGATCAATAGCGACGTTTTTACTCAAGGGGTCGCAGCACGTTTGAGCGAATTATTGCTGCAGGAGGCACGGCGGTTTGAAGCTGGGGGTAACCGCAATTTGCCGGACAATAATGCAGATTTGTCCTTGGTCAGCTTCGAGGAAATGGAAAACAAGGTGTTGCTGAGTAATGTCAGTCAAGCCCTTGAACGGGACATTTCCGAAATAATGGAAGCACTTAATCTGCGAATCGGCTGGCTGTATGGACGCGATCAAATGTCGACTGCGGAAAATCCGTTTCGGCCTCAGGTGTTCGTCCGTGCAATTTACGAGGCCTGGGCCAAGATAGACCCGGTAGCCGAATCGCATCAAGTGATCCTGCGCCTTCTCGGGCCGGAATTGTTCTTGCCGCTCAAGCCGATGTTGCTGAGTTTGAACGATGCGCTGATTGAACAAAACGTTCTGCCGGATTTGAGCGAGGCTTATCGTCAGAAGAGGGCCGAAAACAAAATCGGCATGCCGCCGCCAAAGGTGCCCAAACGCGACGCATCGCGCTATAACCGGGTGCGGGACTGGCTCTTATCGAAAAAGCCCGGGAAACAAGGCCAGGCGGAAAGCGCTGCCGGCGGCGATGACCTGAACGTTCCGGATCTTTTTGCGCCTGCCACGGAAGGCGGAAGTTGGGGCGACAATACCATCAGCGTCAAAGTCGGGCCACGGCTGTTCGGTTATTTGACAGCCTTGCAAAGTCAGATGGAGCAACTCGGATCACATGACGAGTCGTTCGATTTGCGTCAAGGAGCCACGACCTTGCGCAAGGTCAAGGACCATGTTCCGGCCGGCAGCCTGACCCATATTGATGAAAACACGATCGAGTTGCTGGCAAAAATTTTCGATTATGTCTTTCTCGAGCAGGACATCCCGGATGACATGAAGCGGCTGATCGCCCGGCTTCAGATCCCGCTGCTTAAAGCGGCATTGCTGGACAAGAAGTTCTTTATCACGGACAACCACCCGGCGCGTCAGTTGATCGATGCATTGGCGAAATCGGGCAGGGTATGGGATCAGACCAAGGGACACGACGATCCATTGTATAAGATGGTGGAGCAGATTGTGGAGCGGGTTCAGAAGGAATTCACTCAGCAAATGAGTTTGTTTTCCGATGTGGTCTCAAACCTTGAATCTTTTCTGGCAGCGGAAGAGAAATTGTCGGAGAGCGTGCTCGCCGAGCCCATCGCGGTAGCGCTGCGGCAGGAGCGGATGCGCCTGGCTCAGGAGTCAGCCGAGCACGATGTTTCCGTGCGCGTGGAAACCGGCGAAGTGGCGGGTTTCGTGGAAGTCTTCCTGGAGGCGCAATGGACGCGCATCCTGACTTTGGCGCACAGCGTCAAGGAGCAAAAGCCGGAAGTGCTCAGGAAAGCGCTGACCGTGATGGATGATCTGGTCTGGAGCGTCAAACCAAAAACCAGTCCTGAACAGCGCAAGGAATTAATTACCAAGCTGCCTTCCATATTGGCCATGGTCAATGCCTGGCTCAACGCAATCAAATGGAACGAACCGGAGCGGGTTGTGTTCTTTTCGAGTTTGGCGGAACGGCATGCCGCACTGGTTCGTGTCCAGAGCGAATTATCGCCACGACATCAAATCGAGACAGCGGTTAATGTCGCGCAAAAGGCCAGCGAGCGGCGCATGTCCAATCGCTTCAAAAACGACCGGGAAAAACGGAACGATGAATTTACCAGAATAGTAGAAGATATCGCGCAAGGAAGCTGGATGGAATTCGCGCGCAACAACGGCGAAAGGGCGAAATTCAAGCTGACCTGGATCAGCCCGCGGCGCAACCACTTTATTTTTACAAATCGGGTAGGCGAAGCGCCTTTCTCATTTACAGCCGACGAACTCGCGCAAATCTTGCGTGACAGAAGCGCGAGCATGGTAACGACTGAGTCGATTGTCGATCGGGCGTTGGCTACCGCGCTCGATGAAGCAGAGTAGTAATGTCATTAGGATTGCAAAAATCCATCGCCGCCCGGTTTCAGCGTTTCATTTTTAATTCAATCTGGCGCGGCACGCCGTTTTTCCCAGGGAAGTCAGTAAACGCACTGCGTACCATGTAAGGCATTACTGCCGCAAGCGTGGTATTGGTGCCTTCGCTATTGACAGTCACATCGTAGAGTTTTTTTGAATCCGCTGCCCGTGAAATTATTATTTTCAGCTGGCGGGCAGCGAGCTGGTATCGCGTCTCCCGTTGCTCGACAATCGGCGGTCCATACCAGAAAGGACTGTAGAACGGCGCATAATACGGTCCGTAATGCGGGTTGTAATAGCCGTATCCATATCTGTGCAGTCCATAGAACGGCGAGCTGTACCATGGATCCACAAGAACCGGTTGCACCACACGCACGTCGCGCACATTGATGCTGTAGCTCATTGCAACCTTGAGCCCTGCGGACTGCGGGTTCGCGGCCTCGGTCAAGCCCAGGCGCATCAATTCATTGCGCACCAGATTTTCGTAAGCACGATGTTCCAGATTGTTTTCCTGTTGTGCCGTTCGTTCGAAAACAAAATACTTGTTGCGCAACTCAGCGGGCCATTCATGAAAAGCCGTTACATCACTCCGGATCGTGGTTGCACATCCCGTCAGCAGTAAGCAAAACGTGACGGCGAGTATTGAGAAGCGACTTCGCATCATCATTCCTTGAGGCGAAAAATCTCATGGTAAGCGCATTGAAGATTTTTTCTGTTAAATTTTGTAAGCGGCATTCAGCTGCTTGGCAGATTGCAAATCAAATTCCATGATTCATCAGAAATTCAACGCGGGTTTTCAAAGAAAATATAATTCGATCCGTAATCGCTGACCTCGAAATAAACTTTTTTCTCGTTTGCATCCGCAACCATATTGAAGTTCTCATCAAGAACACCGTAGCCGTAACGATATGGACGTGGCCGGTTATCTTCCGTACCCATCGCGGTGGACAGCTTGTCTATCTTCAAGAAACGGCGCACCACCTTGTCACCAGCATAAAATTCAAGCACGCCGTTGGTTCCAGTCCAGTTTTGCACTGAGCGGCTGATGGTATTTTGTTGCTCCTGTGTACAAGATGCAAGTGCCAAACTTGTGATCAGGAATAAGTATGTAACGAATTTCATTATGTCGGCTCCATGGATTGGTAAAATGGGACTCCATCCTGCTTAATTCAGCTATCTCTCCTATGCGTACCGATAATACCCACGCGATCTATCGTCATGATTATGTTCCTCCCGCCTATCGGGTGGAAACAGTTGAAATAGGTTTCGATCTCGATCCGGCGAAAACGCGCGTCTCCACTCGTCTGACATTGCTACACAATTCCGCAAGCCAAAGCAGAGAACTGGTGCTCCATGGCGAAGCACTCGAACTGGTTCGGCTTCGCATGAACGGCAAGGTCCTGAGCAAGCGCGACTATCGGATCACCGATGGAGTTTTGCGAATTGCCGACGTCCCGGATCGCGTCACGCTGGATATCGAAACCATTACCCATCCAGAACGGAATACATCGCTGATGGGATTGTACGTTTCAAATGGAAATTTCTTTACCCAATGTGAAGCCGAAGGATTCCGCAAGATAACCTACTTTCCGGATCGGCCGGACGTCATGGCGAAATACACCGTGATGTTGCGCGCAGACAAGGAAAAATATCCAGTGCTGCTATCCAATGGCAACCTGGTCGATCAAGGCGATCTGGGCGACGGCCGCCACTATGCGTTATGGGAAGACCCGTTCAAGAAGCCGTCCTATCTATTTGCGCTGGTAGCAGGTGACCTGGTTTGCCAGGAAGAAAAATTTCGACTGAAGTCCGGTAGAGACGTCTTGCTGCAAATCTGGGTTGAAGAAGGCAACCTCGATAAAACCCAGCACGCGATGGAGTCGCTGAAAAACAGTATCCGCTGGGATGAGGAGCGCTTCAATCTCGAACTTGACCTGGATCGCTTCATGATCGTTGCGGTAGGCGACTTCAACATGGGCGCGATGGAAAACAAGGGTTTGAACATCTTCAACACCAAGTATGTGCTGGCCAACCCGCGCATTGCCACGGATGCGGATTACGCCAATATAGAAGCGGTGGTTGGTCACGAATATTTCCATAATTGGACCGGCAACCGCGTGACGTGCAGGGACTGGTTTCAGTTGTCGTTAAAAGAAGGCTTGACGGTTTTCCGCGATCAGGAGTTTTCCGCCGACATGATCGGTACCGACAGCGGGCGGGCGGTCAAGCGGATCGAAGACGTACGCGTACTGCGGCAAGCGCAGTATCCGGAAGATGCAGGGCCGATGGCCCATCCGGTGCGGCCCGATTCCTACGTTGAAATCAATAACTTCTACACCGTAACCATTTATGAAAAAGGCGCCGAGGTGGTGCGGATGTATCAGACCTTGTTTGGCCGCGATGGTTTTCGCAAAGGCATGGATCTCTATTTTCAGCGGCATGACGGGCAGGCGGTAACCTGCGACGACTTCCGCGCAGCGATGGTCGATGCGAACGGACGCGATCTGGCGCAGTTCGAGCGCTGGTATAGCCAGGCCGGTACGCCGCATGTGAAAGCGGAAACACACTACGATGAAGTAAACAAGACGTACAGTATTACGCTGTCGCAATCCTGCCCCGGCACGCCTGGACAGGAAAGAAAGCTGCCGTTTCACATCCCGGTCGCCATCGGGTTGCTCGATAGCCGCGGGCAGGACATGATGCTGAACACGGATGATCCCTCAGTCATTGCACGCACAGAAAGCGAAACGACTTGCACCCTGGAATTGACCGGGCCGGAGCAAACCTTCCGGTTCAATCAAGTTTCCGAAAAGCCGGTACCGTCTTTGTTGCGGAATTTTTCGGCGCCCGTGGTGCTGCAGTTTGAATACGCCGATGAAGAGCTGGCTTTTCTGATGGCAAACGACAGCGATGCATTCAATCGTTGGGAAGCCGGCCAGCGCCTGGCGATGCGCCGCATGCTGGCACTGGGCAAAACGATCCAGGCAAGCATCCTGCCGGACAGCGTGTCGACAGACGAAGAAGCAACACTGTGCCGGACTTTTCGCGCAACATTGAATAATGCGGCGCTCGATCCGGCGCTTCGTGAGTTGGCGCTGACGCTGCCGTCCGAAACCATGGTCGCCGAACAGGTGGAAGTGGTTGATCCGCAAGCGATTCATGCGGTGCGCCAGTTTTTGCGCCGTACCTTGGCACAGGCATTGCGGGCCGACTGGTCGGCCGCCTATGACGCGAACCAGACCTCCGGGCCCTACAGCCCGGACGCAGGTTCCGCCGGAAAGCGCAGCCTGAGAAATCTGGCATTGTCCTATCTGACAGAGCTTGACGATGCGGATGCGCACCGCCTCGCGCAACAGCAATACGACGACGCCATCAACATGACGGATCGTCTGGCTGCGTTATCGGCATTGGTCAACAGCCATGCGCCCGGGAAGGAAGCCGCCCTTGACAGGTTCTTCAACGATTTCTCGCAAGAGGCGCTAGTCATCGACAAATGGTTTTCGCTGCAAGCGATGGCACGTACTACCGATGTCGCTGCGATACGCGCGCTGATGAAGCATCCGGCATTTACGCTGAAAAATCCGAACCGTGCCCGCAGCCTGATATTCAGTTTTTGCAACGGCAATCCGGCGCAGTTCCACGCAATCGACGGCAGCGGTTATGCCTATTGGGCAGAGCAAGTCATAGCGTTGAACGCAATCAATCCGCAGGTTGCGGCGCGCCTGGCCCGCACGCTGGACCGCTGGCGCAAGTACGAACCGGCACTACAGGAGAAAATGCGCGCAGCGCTGGAGAAGGTCGCGCGCACCAAAAAATTATCGAAGGATGTATCGGAAGTTATCGCAAAAGCACTCGCAAACTGACACTCGTTGAAACAGAAGGAAATTCATGAAACGCATCAGCCTCACGCAGCACCTGATTGAAGAACAACGCTTGAATAACACCATACCTGCGGAACTGCGGCTGCTGATCGAAGTCGTTGCCCGCGCCTGCAAAACCATCAGCCATGCGGTAGGAAAAGGCGCATTGGGCGATGTGCTGGGCAGCACACAAAGCGAGAACATCCAGGGCGAAATTCAAAAGAAACTCGACATCATTTCCAACGAAATCCTGTTGCAGGCAAACGAATGGGGCGGCCATCTGGCGGCGATGGCATCGGAAGAAATGGAAACCATTCATCCGATTCCGAACCGCTATCCGAAAGGCGAGTACATGCTGCTGTTCGATCCGCTCGACGGCTCCAGCAATATCGACGTCAACGTATCGATCGGCACGATCTTCTCGGTGCTGAAGGCGCCGGAAGGCATGGGCACGCCGACCGAGCAGGATTTTTTACAGCCCGGGCGCAAGCAGGTCGCCGCCGGCTATGCCGTCTACGGTCCGCAAACCATGCTGATACTGACCACCGGCAATGGCGTGAAATGTTTTACGCTCGACCGTGAAATGGGGTCGTGGGTGATGACGCAAAGCGATGTACAGATTCCCGCCGACACCAAGGAATTTGCAATCAATGCATCCAATGCCCGCCACTGGCATTCGCCGGTCAAGCGGTACATCGACGAGATGCTGGCCGGTCGTGATGGACCCCGAAGCAAGGATTTCAACATGCGCTGGATCGCATCGATGGTCGCGGACGTGCATCGCATCCTGAACCGCGGCGGCATCTTCATGTACCCCGCCGATCTGCGTGAACCGGACAAGGGCGGCAAGCTGCGCCTGATGTATGAAGCAAACCCGATGGCGTTTATCGTCGAACAGGCCGGCGGCGCGGCGACCAACGGCAAGCAGCGCATCCTGGACATCCAGCCGGAACGACTGCATCAGCGCGTGCCGGTTTTTCTCGGATCGAAAAGTGAAGTGGAATTGGTTACCAGCTACCACAAGGAGTGAGCTGTATTGGGATCGGGGGGCGCTGAACATGGGGCTGGCGCCTTGGCTGGACGCGGATAACTGAGCGCGAGCAATGAAGTTCCATAGCAAATCCGCTTGATGCTAGCAGTTAAGACTGATTTTTTGATAGAATACGCGTCTTCGCTGATGTAGCTCAGTTGGTAGAGCAACTGATTCGTAATCAGTAGGTCGGACGTTCGATTCGTCTCATCAGCACCAATAAAATCAAAGGGTTAGCTTAACGGCTAGCCCTTTTTTTATTTGGAGTGTCAACGAACTGTCAACGCCGTGTCAAACTTCAGTAAAGCCAACCGAAGTACCTGGGCTAGCGGATTCGGCCCGATTCCGACCCAAAGCGGACTATTACAAGAATCAATGAGTCTGCATCTCGAAAATGACAACTTGCCAATCGAAGTTGCAGAGAAACATTCGATTACAACTAATACGCGCCTGATATGCTGATAGTTTGCTACTCTCAAAACGAGAGTCAACTCGAAAGAACATCATGAAAAACTTCCGGCCTTTTATCCACTTGTTTTCGCTTTCGCTTGTGTTTGCCGCGTCTGCTGCGGTAGCTGATCCGGACAAGGATGAAAGTGGTCACGGGAAGAATCGCAAACACGATCATCGCGAGTTTAAAGAAGAGTACTGGGACGGCAACTGCAAAGTTGAACGCAAGCTTGAAAAAAATGGCGACTACAAGGAGGAGCGCAAATGCAAGAAGCCGCGTCACCGCCATAGCCGTTCACAGCAGGCTCCCGTGTATGCTCCCGCACCGGCTCACGTATATGTGCCTGCACCAGTTCCCATCATTGTTGAGCCGAGCATACGTGTGCACGGAACGGTCAATGTAAATCGTTAGATATTGGATAGTGCTGGCGCATAAGGCGTAGTTCACCGATCTGTCCGGTCACAGCGTATTTATCCCGGCCATGCCGAAATTCGTTTAGAGTTGCGAAAATTTCAGCCGCGAATCGGCTGACGGCAGCTTGAACACGCCTCCTGGCCACGGTGTCCGGGTTTGCGTTTTACCCTCGTCTCTTCGCAATTACCGGTTGGATATCCGATGCTTTCAGGCATGGCCGGTTCGGTTCCACCGCGGGCAGGGGAGTAACCTCGATCATGGTCTCAAGACAACGCTTGGTCAGCTCCTGATAGGTCAGCGTGCCTTCCAGCTTCCACGCGATTTCCTCTTCGGTGAGCTCGCGCATGACCTTGGCGGGAACGCCGCCGACCAGTGAGCGCGGCGGGATCTTCATGCCGGCGCGCACGAAGGCGCTGGCGGCGACAATCGACTTTTCGCCGACCTCGGCTTCATCCATGACGACGGCGTTCATGCCGACCATTGCGTCGCGCCGCACGATGCAGCTGTGCAGAACCGCACCATGGCCGATGTGCCCGTTCTCTTCGACCACCGTAGTGGCGGAGGCAAAGCCGTGGATAACGCAGGTGTCTTGCACATTCGCACCTCGATGCAGTTCAATGCGGCCGAAGTCCCCGCGCAGGGCGGCACAGGGGCCGATATAGCAGTCGGGGCCGACGATGACGTCGCCGATCAATACCGCGCTCGGATGTACATAAGCACTCGGATCGACTACCGGCACAACGCCTTCAATTGAATAGCATGTCATGTAAAGCTCCTTGAAATAGGTGGGCCGGCGCATCGCATGCCGGCGAAATATCGGTACAAACGCTAAATGAAAGGAAATGCCGAAAGTAAGAGGTGAACAAGGGATTTTCAGCCGCTTTTGATCTTCTTGTGCCAAGTGAAATGTAAGTTGGACTGATCGGTCGGTCAAGTTCATTTTGGCAGGATTGGACGCACATGAAGGCAACCGTGAACCGCACGAGCACGTTTGCTCGGTTATCGGGACCAATACGAAATAATTCTATATTGAAATAAAACGCGCAAGTCGATCCGACCGGACCCGACTGGTTCCCGAGCACCATATACGCGCCATTGGGCGCATCGATAGCGTTGGATGGCGAAAGTCAATCCCGATAGTTCGGATCGTTCCGGCACGGCGCTTTGTGCCGGGCATTAAGCTTCCTGCCTTATGCCCGGGGTATTATCCTTTCGCCGGCAAACTCGGTAGCGCCCAGCATCGTCTGGTACACCCCTTTCATCACATCTCCATCGACGGATGCGCTGAACGATACGGGAAAGCTTCCCATTGGGGTCGTCACCTTTGTCTTGAAGTTGATCTGCGCCCCGTCAACCGACACTTCTTCGAGCGGGTTCAGTCCGCTATTCCCGCTCAGGGTTCCGTCAAATGCGCTGTTTTCCTGTGTGATCTCCAGCAGCGGCGTCTGTACGCCGAACGGCGTATTCATTGTAAGTTTCCAGCTACCTGTGACGCTCATGATGCATTCCCCTTGGTTAGAAACGTTGGCCTTGCGATGCTTGCGATAGGGTGCTTACTCCATCAGGTTTTACCGACTGCCAGCACGCTGCAGTTCGAACAGTCGCTGACTGACCTGGTGGATGGCTATATGTACCAATTGGCGCGGTGCAAAAATCAGGGCCAAGTCAAAGGCCGGGCGGACGGTTTGGGTAAACGCGTACGCCATGTTTTTCAAGGCGGCAGATCCGGTGCGGAATTAATCGCTGAATGAATCTGTCGCAAGCGAATGGCTTTGTTACAATTACATTCTCACATCGTTTGAAATAACCCGAAAATGCCATCCAAGAGTAAAAGAATTATGGCAAATTTGTCGGAACTTTCCCAGTTCTCCGAAATCGATTCGGAAAACGGCTACCTGGTGCATATCCTGAGCGGGGTACGGGTCTATCCCATTGAATCGGTCGATCCGGAGCGCGGATTGCTTTTGCTGCGGTATTCCGGTTTGTCGGTCGAAGTCGATGGAGAGTATTTTCTGAATGCCCAGAAAATGGATGATGCCATTGCCGGCCAGGATATGGATTTGCCTCCCGAGGGATTTCGGACCTGATGCATTAAACGTTCGCGGAATCTGTAACAAGACTACCGTCAGTGAACTTGCATACCGCGGATCTGATAAAGATTCCCGGATCGGTCATTGTCCCGCGATCCAGTCCCCTGACTTTCCTCCGTGTTTTTCCAACACCCGCACGTTGCTGATGACCATCCCCCGATCTACTGCCTTGCACATGTCATAGATCGTGAGCAAGCCGATCTGAACCGCAGTGAGCGCTTCCATTTCGACTCCGGTCTTGCCGCTGGTCTCGACTTGAGCGGTACAGGCAATACTCGATGAACTTTCGTCGATGCCGAACTCAATGGAAACATGCGTCAGCGCCAGTGGATGGCAAAGCGGAATCAAATCGCTGGTGCGTTTTGCGGCCATGATGGCTGCGATTCGGGCAATTCCGAGCACATCGCCTTTTTTTGCGGAGCCTGACTTGATGATATCGAGTGTGGCCGGTTTCATGGTGATCGTGCCGCCGGCGACCGCGGTTCGGCAAGTGTCCGCCTTTGCGCCGACATCGACCATGTGCGCCTGGCCATCCGAATCGAAATGAGTCAGTCCATCGTTAGCCGGATTTGCGCTTTCTGGAAGTTTCGGACGTGTCATCGATGATAACTTTTCAGTTCAAAGATGCCAGTGTACGCAAGAACGGCAGCCGATGCATCATCGCCGTTTTCCGAACGTACCCCTGTGCAAAGCATGGAATTCGAGGCCCGCTTTGCAACGATTATTCGTACGCGGCGAGCCTTCTTTGCTCCTCGGCGTTGAAGCGCGCCTGCCGCAACTGCTGCAATGCCGCCTGCCGTTCCGGTTCCGCAAGATGGACGGTATTGCTCATCAGCTTGTTGCGTTCGGCAAGATAAGCCGTGATGCGGCTTTTCCAGGCGGCTTCTTCCTGATCAACTTCCGCGAAGCGTGCTGCTGCCTCCGGAGACAGGGCGGCGGCTCGCATGCGGTATATGTCGTCTTCACTGGCGCCGTTCGCACGCATCTTTTCAACCGATTCCTCCAGCTTGATGATTTGCAGCGGCGCATCCCGCGCCTCACGCAACGCAGGAGGGAGTTTGGCGTTCACCGCGGCAAGTTTTTCCTGCCGCTGCGCATCGGTCAGGGATTTGTCCTGGCCGATCTCAAGCCGTGCCACGGCATCCATATCGTATGCATCATCAAAGCCGAACAATCCATCGCTTTCCGCCGCACTGAAAAAGCGTGCGCGCACCTGCTGCATTGCTTCCAGGCGGCTGCGTGCGGCATTGGCAGAAGCTCCAGCCAATTGAGCGTTTTTCTCCACTTCCGCCAGCGCATGCTTGTAATCGAGGTAACGCGCGAGCAGGCGCTTTGCTTCGGCGGCGGCAAGCGGCTTTAGCCGCCGATCGAGTTCATTTTCAATTTCTGCGCGGATCGCATCGAGCGGCTTTTCCCCCACCGCAGCGAGATAGTAGTCAAACAATCGTGCCAATTCCGCGTCCACGATCAATACATCGTCTGACGCTGTTTTGATGTTGCCGTCCGGAGCGGTTCCTTCGAGCGATCGAACGAAGGGAAAAAGATTCGGCTCGGCGGCGGTCTCCGGAACAATCTCTTCCCGTTGCTGTATCAGCATAGGAATAAAAAAGGCGGCCGCCAGCGCCGCCGCCCCAATCCATAAAACCGGATTTCTGAATGTCATGGCGATTGATTAAAGACCCATGTTTTTCAATCGGTTTGCATGCTGGCGATACACGGTCTTCGGGTTGGTTTCGAAGATGTTGATCAGGCCGATCGTTTGATTGACTTCATCCAGGTGATTCATTGCATAGTCGTCGCGAATCACGCGGCCAAGGCGGCTGGAGCAACTGCTCACCAAGCCGTCATTCTTTGCGCCGCCGAATGCGAGCGATGTCAGGGCCAGCGCCGGATCCATGATGTCGAATACGTTTGTGTACGGCTTGGCGCCGCTCCACGAGAAATAATAAACGCCGCGGACCTGATACGCACCTTCGCCGCAAGCGGTGGTCGGCACGCCCGCCGGATGTGCCGCGTTGAATTTGAGCGTACCGGCGGTGCTGAGAGAAACATTCGCGGCCCTCGCATTTTGCGGCAGCGATCCGCCACCGGAAAGGAAGTTGATGATCGCGGCAACGCCGTTGTTGATCGAGACCAGAACAGCGTTGCTCAATGATCCCGGAGGCGTGACGCCGAGCAGTATGTCGGCAACGGCAGAACCCTTGTTGACGCCGCCGACGCTGGTCACCGAAGCGATCAGATCAGGCCGGACCGATGCGACATAGCGGGCAGTGGGGCTGCCGTGGCTGTGGCCGATCAGGTTGACCTTGGTCGCGCCGGTGGCCGCGAGGATTTGTTTTACTTGCGTGAGCAGTTGCTCGCCGCGCACTTCGGTACTGTTGGCGGCCGATACCTGGGTCGTATAGACCCTGGCGCCGTCAGCGCGCAGCGCCCACGGAATGCCATACCAGTATTCAACCAGGCCGATGTGATCGAAGCCGAGCAATCCGTGTACCAGCACGATCGGATACTTGGTTTGCGTGTATCCGGCGGCCCAGGATTGGGTCGGTAAGGCGCACATTGCAATCAGCGTTGCGGCCAGCAATTTCCAAAAACCTTTTTTCATTTTGTCTCCTGTTAGGATTATTTTTATACATCTGTACGATTTCGCTTCCTCTCCTTTGCCGGTGTGCCGTCATTTTTTGATAAGTGCCCCGACTGTTTTTGCAGATGCCGGGCTTGAATGCATCACCAAATACCGAGCGAGCGCTCGGTATGAAATTGATACTAGGCGGCATTCGCGGAACGTGCAAGCTGCACCGCAGCATAAGAAAAAGCAGAGATTTTTTTTGCATAACCTTTTCTTTCTCCACGCAAACGGATTTGCTTGGGAGCGTATGAGAATGGCTTACGCGCCGCCGCTGTATCCATGTGCGGGCAGCAGGGTTTGCCATGCTATAGTTTTGCTCTGCCGCGGCATGCATAACGCAATGCCGCAACAATCGGTTTCAAAAGACAATGAAGACACTTCCTGTAAGTTTTACCTTGTCTGAATTCCGCAAGGCGACGCCATTGAACGACGCGAACATCTGGGTGCTTCTGCTGGATCGGAACAGCGAACGGATCAGCGTGAAGCGCCGCGACACCGCGCTTGAGAACCTGGAAAAGATATTTGCCGCCACCTTCCATCTGGCCAACAGTGTCGGTTTTCGCGCGATGACCTTGCGCGATCTCAGCCGCGAAACCGGCCTTTCAATGGGCGGACTCTACGGATACATAGAAAGCAAGGATCAATTGGCGGCCATGATCGAAGACATGGTGCGCCATGTCACCCAGGTATTGCCGAACTGGTTCAAGCATGTGTCGCCGCCGCTGGACCAGATCGAGTGCATATTGCGCGCGCATATCTATCTGTCTGAAATTCTTCAGCCCTGGCTTTATTTCGTTTTTCTGGAGTCGCGTGCATTGGAGCCTGCGCAACGGAAAATCGCAAAGGCGTCCGAGCTCGGCAGCCAGTCGAATATTGCCGCGCTGATCGAAGCGACCGGGAAATTTTCTTCGGACGATGCCTCTTTGCTGGCCGCGCATTGCATGACGCTGATCGAAGACTGGTCGATCAAACGCTGGAAATATCGCGCCACGAAAACCGGCGTCGATGCATTCGCGCAAAGTGTCGTGAACCTGGTCCGATCGCGCTTTGGACCGGACGGTATTGCCAAAGAAAAGGGCAAGTCTCTTCAGCCGGCTTTCATTCAAGCTCCTATCTCAATGCCTACGTAACCATTTCTTTACCAATATTCCATGAACGTAAAACAGCCGATGCTGAGTGTCGATGCCGCGCTTGAACGGATTCTTTCAGCCGCTGCGCCAATTCCTGAAAGCGAGATTGTTTCAACGCTTGATGCCGATGGCCGCATTCTTGCCGAAGCGCTCGTTTCGCAATTGAATGTTCCGCCCGAAGACAATGCTGCGATGGATGGCTATGCGGTGCGCGCGGCCGACTGCGCGCAGGGCGATGTACAACACAGGATTTCGCAGCGTATTCCCGCAGGCAGTTCACCGCTGCCGCTTGAAGCCGGAACCGCCGCGCGAATCTTTACCGGCGCATCGATTCCGCCGGGCGCGGATGCGGTCGTGATGCAAGAGCTATGCGAGCCGCACGGAGCCGACGGCGTCATCATTCATCGCGCGCCGAAAGCCGGCGAGTCGATCCGCCGCATCGGCGAAGACATCAAGGCCGGCAGCGTGCTTTTGCCGTCCGGCACGCGCATGCGTGCTCAGGAAACCGGCCTTGCCGCATCGGTAGGATTAAACACGGTATCCGTACGACGGCGAGTACGGGTCGCGGTTCTATTCACCGGAAGCGAGCTTGTCATGCCGGGTCAGCCGTTAAAGCCGGGCATGATCTACAACTCGAATTATTTCACGCTGCAAAATCTGCTGAAGCGGCTCGGATGCCGTGTCACCGACTGCGGCACCGTTGCCGACTCGCTCGATGCGACCATCGAAAGCTTGCGGCTCGCATCGAGCGAACACGACCTCATCGTCACGTCCGGCGGCGTTTCGGTCGGCGAGGAAGATCACGTCAAACCGGCGGTGCAGGCGCAAGGACATCTCGACGTGTGGCAGATCGCAATCAAGCCAGGCAAGCCGCTCGCATTCGGGCAGATCAAGCGTGCCGATTCCGCCGGGTCCGCCTTCTTCGTCGGATTGCCCGGCAATCCTGTTTCCAGCTTCATTACCTTTCTATTGTTTGTTCGCCCGTTCATCCTGCGTTTGCAAGGCGTTGAAGATGTTGCTCCAAGATTTCTTCTGGCGCGCGCCGACTTTGCCTGGCCCAAAGCGGAAGAGAGGAATCATTTTTTACGGGCCAGGATAAACTCCAGCGGCGGGCTGGACCTGTTCCCCAACCAGGGATCGGGTGTGCTGACTTCGACGGTGTGGGGCGACGGCCTGGTGGACAAGCCGCCCGGCCACACCATAAAAGAAGGAGACATGGTGCGTTTCGTGCCATTTTCCAGTGTCATGGATTAATCCGATCCACACTTCGAACAGTGTACGATCATCGACAGTCGTATCAAGGACCTACCAACATGAATCTTGAAATTCGCTACTTTGCGAGTGTACGCGAGACCCTGGGTCGCTCCGGTGAGTCGGTTTCGCTTCCGGCGGAGGTCAGAACACTTGCGGATTTGCGCGCGTATCTTGTGGCAAGAGGCGCTCCATGGTCGGAGGCATTGGCGGATGGCCGCGCCTTGCGCATCGCCTGTAACCAGCAGATGGCCACGCCCGAGACGCTACTTTCACCCGGCTGCGAAGTCGCTTTCTTCCCGCCCGTGACCGGCGGTTAGGGCTAGCGCATCGCCAAGGGTCGGACTGCGGCCGCTGTCTCAATTGCGGCGCAGGATAAATTCGGGAAATAGCGCGGCGACGCGCTGCACTAGGTCGTCGCTTGGATATCCGGTAACCGGAACCGCATTCAGCGTAGCGCTGCCGCAGCCCTGGGCACGAAAGACCTGCAACGCGTAACTGGTGGCGCCCATGGCGGCCAGGGTTTGCGCCAGCGCCATGATGTCGTCTTCGTCCAATAGCGCCGGATGAATCGTCGTGCGGAATTCATAGTCGACATTGCTGGAAATGATGGCCTGCGCGCTGTCCAGTGCGGCGGTTGCGCTGTCGGCGACGCCCGTGATGCGTTCGTAGCGATGATCGAACGGCGCTTTGATGTCGAAGCCGACCCAGTCCAGCATGGGCAGGATCTCGTTGAATCGGGTTGGATAAATACCGCCGCTGTGCAGGCCCACCTTGAATCCCAGTTCACGTACCTCGCCGATGGCATTCGCCAGACATGGATCGATGGTCGGTTCTCCGCCGCTGAAGACCACGGCATCCACCAGCCCGACGCGGCGTTGCAGCAGGTTGCGAATGCGTGTCCAATCCAGCGGTCCGCCGGGCAGGCGCGGCTGCAGGTGCGGATTGTGGCAATAGCCGCAGCGCCACGGGCAGCCTTGCACGAACACCACGGCCGCGAGTTTGCCCGGGTAATCGGTTGCGCTGAACGGCGTGATGCCGCCCACCCTCAGCATGCGTTGCGTCGAACTAGCTGCCGAGCGTGGCAGTCTTTTCATCAAAATATTTGCGCTCATGGAACTCGCCTTTTTTACCGATATTGAATGAAGACATTGGACGGTGATAGCCCATCACGCGGGTCCATATCTCGCAAGGCTGACGTTCCTCGTCCGTCAGTACGATTTGTTTTCTGGTCAGTGCGGTCTGGATGCTCAAGTCGGTCATGTGGTTCTCCTTTTGGTTGAAAATTGATAGGCGGGAAAGCGAGACTAGGCCGCCTCCTTCTCCTTGCGCGCGATGAGGTCTGTATCGCATTTGGGGCAGAACGCATGGCTGCCTGCCAGGTAGCCGTGTTTTGGGCAAATCGAAAACGTCGGCGTTATCGTGATATACGGCAGGCGGAAGCGGCTCAGTGCGCGCTTGATCAGCGTGCGGCATGCATCCGGGCTGGACAGCGGTTCGGTCATGTATAGATGCAGCACGGTGCCGCCAGTATATTTGCGCTGCAGCGCATCCTGACGCTCAAGCGCTTCGAATGGATCGTCGGTGAAGCCGACCGGCAACTGCGACGAGTTGGTGTAGTACGGCATGTCCGGGGTTCCCGCCTGCAGGATGTCGGAGAACCGCTTGCGGTCCTCTTTCGCAAAGCGATAAGTCGTGCCTTCCGCTGGCGTTGCTTCCAGGTTGTACATGTGGCCGGTCTCGTCCTGAAACGCCAACATGCGCGCGCGCACATGGTCCAGCAGACGCAGCGCGAATGCCGAGCCCCAGTCGGTCGTGATGTCGTGCTCGTCGCTGGTGAAGTTGCGGATCATCTCGTTGATGCCGTTCACGCCGAGCGTGGAGAAGTGATTGCGCAGCGTGCCGAGATAGCGCTTGGTGTAAGGGAAGAGGCCGTTGTCCATGTGGCGCTGGATCACCTTGCGCTTGATCTCCAGGCTGGCCTTGCCCAGATCGAGCAACAGGTCCACGCGCCGCAGCAGCGCCGCCTCGTCGCCGCGATACAGGTAGCCGAGCCGCGCGCAATTGAGCGTGACCACGCCCAGCGATCCGGTTTGTTCGGCGGAACCGAACAGGCCGTTGCCGCGCTTGAGCAATTCGCGCAGATCGAGTTGCAGGCGGCAGCACATCGAGCGGATCATGTTCGGCTTGAGTTCCGAATTGATGAAATTCTGAAAATAGGGCAGGCCGTATCGCGCGGTCATGTCGAACAGCAGTTCCGCGTTGGGGCTGTACCAGTCGAAATCCTCGGTGATGTTGTAGGTCGGGATCGGGAAGGTGAACACGCGGCCCTTGGCATCGCCCGCCATCATGACTTCGATATACGCGCGGTTGATCATGTCCATCTCGGCCTGCAGGTCGCCGTAGGTAAACGGCATCTCCCGACCGCCGATCAGCGGCACCTGGCTGCGCAGGTCTTCAGGGCAGATCCAGTCGAAGGTCAGGTTGGTAAACGGCGTTTGCGTGCCCCAGCGCGACGGCACGTTCAGGTTGTAGATCAGTTCCTGGATGGATTGCCTGACTTCGTCGTAGCGCAGATTGTCGTTGCGGACATAGGCCGCCATGTAAGTATCGAAGGAGCTGAACGCCTGCGCGCCGGCCCATTCGTTTTGCAGCGTGCCGAGAAAATTCACGATTTGTCCGACGGCGCTCGACATGTGTTTCGGCGGGCCGGACTCGACCTTGCCGGGCACGCCGTTCAAGCCTTCATTGAGCAAGGTGCGCAACGACCAGCCGGCGCAATAGCCGGCCAGCATGTCGAGGTCGTGGATATGGATATCGGCGTTGCGATGCGCGTCGCCGACTTCCGGCGGGTAGACGTGATTGAGCCAGTAATTGGCAATGACCTTGCCCGATACGTTGAGGATCAGGCCGCCGAGCGAATAGCCCTGATTGGCATTGGCGTTGACGCGCCAGTCGAGCTGGTCCAGGTATTCATTGATCGAGGATTCGACATCGACCAGGGTTTTGCGATCGCTCCGCAATTTTTTGTGCTGCTCGCGGTAGACGATGTAGGCGCGCAGGGTTTTCCGGTAGCCGGACTCGAACAAGACCATTTCCACGGTGTCCTGAATCTGCTCGATGTCGGGCGCGATCTCATTGAGCAACGGAATTCTTTGCGAAAGCACCCGCCGGGTCAATGCCTGTGCTTCCATGTTGCCGTATTCGCCCGTGGCTTGCCCGGCCCGCACCAGCGCCGACTCGATCTTGCACCCGTCGAACGGTGCAATGCTGCCGTCGCGCTTGATAATCCGGGGCAGAAGCGAAATTACTTGTGTCACCATTGCATCCTCCACATATACAACCTGTTGTATCTGGATGGAGGTTAGGCACTAAATGTAGTATGGTCAACCGGCAGCGGACGTTTTTTTGATTTTCTTGATTCAGATTAATTTTAGGATGCGCTCGTGCAATGCTGTTTTTGAATTGTCAAAAGCACGGGCTCATTACCATTTGCGTTGCAATCGACTTTCGGCTTCATTTTTTTGATATTTCATCAATCGATGACAGGTCGGATTGTGAATACCTTCCATCTCCGCTGCCGTGATTGCCGCTGGAAAAATGCCTTGCAAACGGGACAAGCGACGGATTGACGGAACCATCAATAGTTCTTAATAGCTATGCATTGATAGTCACTCCGGCTCTCTGCAGTTTCAAGGTGGTCCGGGAAAAATTGATCCATGTCATATATTTTCACTTTTTAAAGTTCAACAATACGTCTGTACCAAATCGATAGCGGAAAACCGATTTGCCGCATGGCTCATATAACAGCAATGTCAGTTGGAGAAAATTGAATGGACAAAATGAACAAGACCCCGGACCACGGCAAGGATGTTCCGCAAGTGGAAACCCGCCGGCGTTTCCTTGGCAAGAGTGCATTGCTGGGGATGGCCGGTGTATCGCTCGCGCTGGGCGGTTGCAAGGAACAAGCCGCGGCGAAGCCTGCCGCCGGTGCGAATGCCGCAAGCGGGAATGCCACAAGCGGCGCGCATGAGTTGGCGCCGGGGCAACTGGATGACTACTATCATTTCTCCAGCGGCGGGCACTCCGGCGAGGCGCGCATTATCGGCCTGCCTTCCGGCCGCGAATTGCGCCGCATCCCGGTATTCAACATCGATCCGATGGTCGGCTGGGGCATCACCAACGAATCCAAAGCCATCATGGGCACCAGGCCCGACGGCAGCCTGAAGTACACCACCGGCGACACGCATCACGTGCACGGCAGTTACAAGGAAGGCACCTACGACGGCCGCTGGCTATTCATCAACGACAAGATCCATTCGCGCATCGCCCGTATTCGCATGGATACGATGGAAGTCGACAAGATTACCGAACTGCCGAATGTGATGGGCTTCCACGGGATTTTCCCCGACAAGCGCGATCCGGTCGATGAAAAAATCAATTACACCACGCGCGTGTTCTGCGGCGCCGAGTTCCATATCCCCTTGCCTAACGACGGCCGCGATCTGGACGATCCGAGCAAGTGGGGCGGACTGTTCAGCTGCGTCGATGCGGCAACCATGGAAGTGCGCTGGCAAGTCCGCGTCGACGGCAACATGGATCTGGTGGCAACCTCTTACGACGGCAAACTGGTGGCGACCAACCAGTACAACGTCGAGAACGCGGCCGACCTGGCCGGCATGATGGCGTCTGAACATGACGCATGCCTGTTCCTGCATGTCGCCCGCGTCGAGCAGGCAATCAAGGATGGCAAGTTCACCACCATCGGTAATTCCAAGGTGCCGGTCGTGGATGGCCGCAAGGCAGCCAACAAGGACCCGAAAACTTCGATCACCTGCTACGTACCGGTGGGCAAGAATCCGCATGGCGTGAATGCTTCGCCGGACGGCAAGTACTTCGTTTGCTCCGGCAAGTTGTCGCCGACCGCAACCGTCATCGAGCTGTCGCTGGTGATGAACTGGTTCGAGGGCGGACTGGGCAAGGAACGCGACACCGTTGTCGCCGAACCGGAAATCGGCCTCGGCCCGTTGCATACCGGTTTCGACGGCAAAGGCAATGCATACACTTCGCTGTTCCTGGACAGCCAGCTTGTCAAATGGAATGTCGCCAGCGCAATCGCGCACTTCAAGGGCGACAAGAACGCGAAATTTATCGTGGACCGCATCGACGTCCACTACCAGCCGGGCCATGGTTATGCGTCGATGGGCGAAACTATCGAAGCCGATGGCAAGTACTTCAACTCCGGCAACAAGTTTTCGAAAGACCGCTTCCTGCCGGTCGGCCCGCTGCATCCGGAAACCGAGCAGCTGATCGACATCAGCGGGGAGAAGATGAAACTGCTGGCCGATCACACCGCCTATCCTGAGCCGCATGACGGCATCATCGTACGGCGCGACATGGTCAAGACGCGCCCGATCTACGACATGAACGAGTTCCCCAATGCGGTCAAGTCTCCGGAGCAGGCCGGTATCGAGCGCAAGGGCAACAAGGTCCATGTCCGGATGATGTCGCAGGCGCCGACGTTCAGCCTGCCGATCATCAAGGTCAGGAAAGGCGATGAAGTCACGCTGACGCTGACCAACCACGACAAGGTTGAGGATCTGGCGCACGGATGTGCGATCCCGACCTACAACATCAACTTTATCGTCAATCCGCAGGAAACCAAGTCGGTCACATTCAAGGCCGACAGGGCCGGTGCGTACTGGATTTATTGCACCCATTTCTGTCACGCGCTGCACCTTGAAATGCGCAGCCGGCTTCTGGTCGAAGCCTGAGGAAGCCAGGCGGCGGGGCGCGAAGCGCCTCGCCGCAACGGATGCGCAGTGCATGGTCATCCGTCATCACGGTCTCACCTGCTTTATGTTGCCTGCATGGCGCGCGCCATGCAGCTTCCGAAGCCTTCTATTTTTCAGAATTTGTTTCATGAATGCCGCTCTGCCAGCTGGCATTCATGAAACAGATTCAATCGACGACATGGCGCTTCGATGCCGTTGCGAGCCGCACCAGGCCGCACTGCCATCAGACACCGAATCTCATTCATCGTGTCGGCTAATGGATGAAACGAAGATTTCGCTTATCCGGTACAAACCGAAGCTTTCACTGAGTTTATGCAACCGATTCATTTTTCCGCTCACTTGCTGTTCCGTTCACTGGCGCTGATTGCCGCATGTTTCAGCCTGTTGCTGGGCGCGCAATCCGCGCGGGCCTCGATGTACGATTCGCAGTTGACCGCCGAGGCATTGAGCGGCCCCGACCTGTGCGCGCTCGCGCCGTGCGCCGAGGTTATGCCGAGCGCCCAACAGTTTTCCAAGCGCAAAGGCATGCCGAGCTATGTCGAAGCCTACGCACTGGAAAACGGGCAGACGCGCGTGGTCGGCTATGTCTTCCTGTCCACCGACATCGTCGATATTCCCGCTTATTCCGGCAAGCCGATCGTCACGCTGATCGGCATGGACACGCGCGGCATCATTACCGGCGTGCGAATTCTCAAGCATTCCGAACCAATTCTTCTTGCCGGCATTCCGGAATCGACGCTGGTCGAATTCATTCGCCAGTATGTCGGCAAGGCCGCCGATGCCAAAATGGAAATCGGCCAGGGGCAGCGCAAGAGTGACACAATCAGCCTGGACGGCGTGAGCGGTGCGACCGTCACCGTAATCGCCGAGAACCAGGCGATTTCGCGCAGCGCGTATGCGATTGCCAGCCAGGTCGGCATCGTCAAGAGCGTGCCGAAGCCGCCGGCGCGCTTTTCCGCGCTGGATGAAAAACTGGACTGGGCGGCGCTGGTGAAGGAAGGCAGCATCCGGCATCTGCAGGTTGAGCCGGACGAGGTTGGCGTCGTCGGCAACGGCCGGCCCTACATCGATTTGTATTTCGGCTACCTCAATGTGCCGACGCTCGGCAAAAGCCTGCTGGGCGAGCACGCTTACCGGCGCCTGATGGAAGATTTGAAGCCGGATGAGCATGCGATTTTCATTGTTGCCAACGGACAGGGATCCTTCAAGGGTTCGGGGTTTGTGCGCGGCGGAATTTACGATCGCATTCAGGTCCGGCAGGACCCGATCTCGTTTACCTTCCGCGATACCGATTACCTGAATCTTTACCGTCTGCAACCGGCCGACACCCCTGCGTTCAAGGAGACTGGAATTTTCATCCTGCGCTCGGCCGGCTTCAACCCGGCTTGGCCTTGGGATCTGACTTTCCTTGCGAGTAAGATCGTTGCGCAGAACGGCAGCAGGACCTTCACGCGTTTCGACGAAGAGTATTGGCTGCCGGCGCGCTACCTGGAAGGCGGGCGGCCGCATGTCGAGCGACCGGAGGCGGTATGGAAAGCGATCTGGATCGGACGCAAGCTTGAACTCGGCCTGTTCCTGCTGGTTCTCGCCGCCGGCGCCTTGCTGTATTCGCAACGCGATCGGCTGGTGCGCGCATCGACCCGCAAGAGCAAGCCGTGGATCTCGATTCCGCGCACCATGTTGTGGATCGCCAGCGTCGGCTTCATCGGTTTTTACCTGAAGGCGCAGCCCAGCATCACGCAGATCATGACCTGGTTCCATTCGCTGATTCACCAGTGGCGGTGGGAGTTGTTCCTGTCCGATCCATTCATCTTCATGTTCTGGTGGTTCATCCTTATTACCATGGTGATCTGGGGCAGGGGACTGTTCTGCGGCTGGCTCTGTCCGTTCGGCTCGCTGCAGCATCTGGCGTTCAAGGCCGGCCAGCTGCTGGGGTTGAAACGCTTCCAGCGCCTGCTGCCGAAAAAGCTGCACGACAAGCTCAAGTGGGGCAAGTACCTTGCGTTCGCGGTCTTGCTGGGCGTGTCGTTCCATTCGATGGAGACGGCGGAAATGCTGGCGGAAATCGAGCCGTTCAAGACCACCTTCCTGGTCGGCGCGTGGAATCGCTCGTGGCCGTACACACTGTTCGTCGCCGCGATTCTCGGTATATCGATACTCAGCGAGCGGCCGTACTGCAAGTATATCTGCCCGCTCGGCGCCGGCCTCGCGATCCCGACCAAATTCCGTTTGTTTGGCCTGAAACGCAAGAGTGAATGCCAGACTTGCCACGCTTGCGCTGCAGGTTGCGGTTCGCACGCGATCGATGCGGCCGGCAACATCGATCAGAAGGAATGTCTGCTGTGCCTGGACTGCATGGTGATGTACTACGACGACCATGCCTGTCCGCCGCTGGTGAAGGAGCGCAAGAGCCGTGCGAAGGCCGGCTTGCCGCTCACGCCGATTGACGCCAGGGGATACTTCATTCCGCTGGAAGCCGTGCGGCGCAATCTGTCGGAGAAAACGGCTGAGTTGGCCGCTAACAAGGGAAGCCAGTGAAGAGCGCAATTGCCTTCATCTTGCTGACCGTGCTGGCTGGCCTGACCGGCAGTGTTGCCCGGAGCGCCGTGCTGACGGTCAAGCCCGGGCAATCGATCGGCGTCACGATCCGCGCCGCCAGTCCCGGCGACACCGTGCAGGTGATGCGCGGCGACTACGCGGAGAACCTGCTGATCGATAAACCGCTGGTGTTGCAGGGCATCGACAGGCCGACGATACGCGGGCAATTCACCGGTGACGTGATCCGCGTGCGCGCCAGCGACGTGACCATTCAGGGTTTCATCGTGCGCGACAGCGGCATCGATCAGACTGCGCAGAACGCCGGCATCTATTTCGAGCCGGGTTCGGACCGGCCGGCGGTGCAGGATTGCGACGTGGTGCACAACCTGTTCGGCATCTGGCTGGAAAGCCTGAAGGATGCTCGGGTGACGCGAAACATCATCACCGGCCGGCGCGACCTGTTGTCGGCGGCGCGCGGCAACGGGGTGCAGGTGTTCAACGTGACGGGCGTGCAGGTTCTCGGCAATAACATCAGTCATGCGCGCGACGGGATTTACGTCGATGTCTCGCGCGATGCAATTTTCCGCGGCAACAAGATTCATCATCTGCGCTACGGCACGCACTACATGAATACCAATCACAGTACCTGGGAAAACAACGAAAGCTACCTCAACCGGGGTGGCCTGGCGCTGATGGAAGTACGCAATCTGGTAGTGCGGAATAATCGCGCATGGGGTAACAGCGATCACGGCATCATGCTGCGCACGATCCAGGATTCCGTCATCGAAGGCAACGTCGTCGCCGGCAACGCACGCGGATTTTTTATCTACGATGCCGAGTACAACACCGTGCGGCGCAACCTGGTGATCGGCAATCGGATCGGCGCCCATGTATCGGCCGGGTCGTTCAACAACAAGGTCGACGGCAACGACTTCATCGATAACCGCGAGCAGGTGAAATATGTCGCGTCGCGCGATGTAGAGTGGGGCAAGTCGGAGGGTAATTACTGGAGTAACTACAGCGGCTGGGACCAGAACGGCGATGGACAAGGCGACGTGGCTTACGAAGCCAGCGACCTGGTCGACCGGCTGAACTGGCAGTACCCGCTGCTCAAGCTGCTGTTGTCGAGCCCATCGATACAGACATTGCGTTTCGTGGCGCGGCAATTCCCGCTGCTGCGCGCGCCCAGCATCGTGGACAAGCAGCCGCGCATGCGTCCCTTGAATCAGGCTTGGAGGCAGTGGAGTGGCAAACAATCCCATACAGGTGACTGAAGTCACCAAGCGTTTCGGCGACGTGCAGGCGCTCGATGGAATCAGCCTGTCGGTCGCCAGAGGCGAGATGTTCGGCCTGATCGGCCACAACGGCGCCGGAAAAAGCACGCTGTTCAAGCTGATGCTCGGGTTGATGCCGCCCACCAGCGGCGAAATCCGCGTGCATGACGCATTGACCGGCGGGCGCGGCTTCCGCCAGGCGCGCCGCCGCATCGGCTATCTTCCCGAAAGTTTCGTCACCTACGACAACCTGACCGGGCTGGAAGTACTGCGTCTGTTCGCCGACCTGAAGCATGTGCCGCGCCGCGAGTGCGAGCCGATACTTGCGCGCGTCGGACTGACGGACGCGGCCGGACGGCGGGTGCGCGGCTATTCGAAGGGCATGCGCCAGCGGCTCGGTTTTGCGCAGGTGCTGCTCGGCAGTCCCGATCTGCTGTTTCTGGATGAGCCGACCAACGGTCTCGACCCGGAAGGCATTCATGATTTTTACCGCATCTTGCGCGAAGTGCAGGCACAGGGTGCGACCGTCATCATCACCTCGCACATCCTGGCCGAAATCCAGGAACGGGTGGACCGGCTGGTGATCCTCACCGCGGGACGCATCGCGGCGCAAGGCACGCTGTCGGAGTTGCGCGCGCAAGTGGTGCTGCCGTCGGTGATCGAGCTCGGCCTGCATGCCGGACATGGGCAGCGGATGCACGATGCGCTGGTGCACATCGCCGGGATCGGCGTCGAAATCGACGAGCACTACGCGCGCATCGAATGCCCGCAGGGACACAAGCTTGCGGTGCTGAGCATCGTGACCGGGCTGGCCGGCGCGGTGCACGATATCGTGGTGCATGAACCGTCGCTGGAAGATGTGTTCCTCGGTTATGGAGGTTCCCATGTTTAAGGGACTCGATCCAAGGCAGGTGCGCATCCTCGCCGGCAAGGAATTCCGCGACCGCATCCGCAACCTGTGGGTGCTGGCGGTGGTGGTGATTTTTGCGCTGTTTGCACTGGCCATCGCGTATTTCGGCTCGGCGCAGATGGGTGCGGTCGGCTTTCGCGGCATCGACGTGACGATCGCGAGCCTGGTCAGCCTGGTGATTTACCTGGTGCCGCTGATCGCGCTGATTCTCGGTTACGACGCAATCGTCGGCGAACGCGAGCGCGGTTCGCTGGAGTTGCTGCTGTCGATGCCGATCACGCGCTTCGAGATTTTGCTGGGCAAGTATCTCGGTTTGTCGGCGGCGCTGGCATGCTCGACAGTGGCCGGTTTTGGCGCCGGCTTGCTGCCGCTGGCGGCGCAGTTGGACCTCAATGACCTGTCCCACTATCTTGGCTTTGTACTGTCGGCGATTCTGATGGGCATGGCGTTCCTGAGCCTGTCCCTGCTGGTGTCGGTGCTGGCGCCGGACCGCATGCGCGCAAGCGGCCTGGCGATCGCGCTGTGGTTCTTCTTCGTGCTGATTTTCGATCTGTTGCTGACCGGCGCGCTGGTGGCCAGCCAGGGCGGCCTGGACAGCACCGTGTTCGGCGTGCTGCTGATGCTCAATCCGGCAGACGTGTTCCGCCTGCTGAATATCTTCGGCTCCGAGCAGGTGCAAACCATGTACGGACTTGCCACCGTGATGCCGGAAAACCTGACCGATCCACTGGTGCTGAGCGGCATCATGCTGGGTTGGATCGTATGTCCGTTTTTGATCGCCAACTGGAGATTCAAGTGAGAGTAAACAAATTGGCCGGCAGCCTGGCTCTGCTGATTCTGCTCGCAGCATGCAGCAAATCGGTGCAGCAGGCGATGCCGCAGGAACCCGACAGCGGCACCGCCTGTTCGCTGGACGGCATGGTGCTCAAGGATTATCCGGGGCCGAAGGCGCAGATCCATTATGCGGAAGGTGCGCCGGACTTCTTTTGCGACTTGATGGAATTGTTTGCGAGCCTGCTCGCGCCTGAGCAAAAACGCCCGGTCTCCGGGATATTCGTGCAGGACATGGGCAAGGCGCTTTGGGAAAATCCTGAAGGACACTGGATCGATGCAAAGACCGCCGTGTATGTGGCGGGCAGCAGGAAAAACGGTTCGATGGGAGCGACCTTCGGCGCCTTCGCCAGCCTGCAGGATGCTGAAGAATTCGTGAAGAAAGAGGGCGGCAGGATCGTGCAGTTCGAACAGGTCACGCCCGAGATGGTGAACCTGCACAGCGGCGCCGCGCACGACCAAAAAATGCATTGAGAGGATTGCAATGGACCAGGCCATGAATAGTGAAATGGAGATCTACGAAGATCCCGAAAATCTGCAGAAGCTGTATGCGAAGACCAACTATATGCTGCGCGAATCGCGCAAGGCCGTGCTCGCGCAATACGGCGCAGCGGATGAAGCGGCCCTGCTTGACCGGATCAAAAGCTGGCAGGTCGGCGAGCATCCGGCCTACGGCCATTATCTGAGCGCGCTGATCATGGAACAGACCCGTCTGCACGTGCGCGGCGATCTGCGCGCGCAGTTGGGCGGCGGCGCCGACGGCGCCGATGCGGCGGTCAGCGTGCATCTGATGCTGAAGGAACAGCTGGAGGCGCATTACGCGAATCGCCTGTCCGAGCCGGTGCGTCTTGCGCAGGATGCGCTGATTCTGTCGTTCGACAGCGGCCTGCAGATGGAAGTGCGCTACTACAGTTCCGACGAATACCTGTTCAACTGGAGTTGGGGCGAGGCGGAGTTGGGCATCGATACCGCGCCCACGCACCCGGAATGTCCGACCTTCCCGCATCACCTGCATGATGATGAAGGGAGCATCCTCGGCGATCCCGTTACCGTTCCCGGCACGGATTGCTGGACCAATTTTTCTCGCTTGCTGGATGTGTTGCTGGTCAATCCATTACTGAAGCCGGCGGCACACTGATCCAATTTTTAAACCAAAGGAGATGTACGAAATGAAAACCCTGAAACTATTACCGTTCGTGATTGCAGCAGCATTGGCCGGATGCGGCGAGAAAAGCGCACCGCCCGTGGAAGCACCCGCGGTATCCGCGCCGGCTCCCGCTGCGCAACCAGCTCCTGCGCCGGCTCCTGCAGCTGAAGCGCCGGCCGCACCCGCGCCCAGCACGGCAAGCGTGGGCGATCTGGTCAAAGGCGAAGAAGTATACAAAGCCAGCTGCGTTGCCTGCCACGGCGCTGCTGTCATGGGCGCACCGAAACTGGGCGACAAGGCTGCGTGGGGACCGCGTATCGCGACGGGCACGGCCACGCTCCATACCAACGCACTCAACGGCATCAGGCTGATGCCGCCCAAGGGTGGCAATCCCGGCTTGAAGGATGAGGACGTAAAGGCTGCCGTTGACTTCATGGTCAGCAAGGCCAACTGACTCCGCCGGAACGGAAAGAGCGCCGATCGATTCGGCGCTCTTTCCGTAGCCAGGCATATTTCACTTGGTATCAAAGCGCAATGCGTCAGGTTCGTTATTTTCTCTATCGGTATTCATTGTTCCTTGTGCTGTTGTCCGTGCTGAGCGGATGTGCACGCAACGACGCCGTTCATCGTACCCAGGGGCATGTGTTCGGTACCCGCGTCGAGGTCAGCATCCACGGCGAGTCGCAGCAGCGCGCCGGCGAGTTGAGCGCGAAGGTGCTGCGCGAGTTCGACCGTCTGCACCACAAGTTCCATGCGTGGCAACCCAGCGCGCTGACCGAACTTAACGACGCCATTGCGCGCGGCGAACCGTATCAGGCGGATGCCGAGACGGTCGATATCCTGAAAGCCGCGGCCATGCTGGCGGAGAGTTCGGACAACCTGTTTAATCCCGCCATCGGCCGCTTGATCCGGTTGTGGGGTTTCCAGTCCAGCGATATCAAGCGGCAGGCACCGAGCGCGGCGGAGATAAAGCGCTGGGTCGACGCGAATCCGCGCATGACCGACCTGCGCTTCGACGGCGCCGTGATTTCAAGCCGCAACAAGGCGGTGATGCTGGATCTGGGCGGCTATGCAAAGGGTTATGCACTTGATCGCGCGGCACGGATCCTGCGCGCTGAAGGCGTGAAGGCCGCACTCATCAATGTCGGCGGCAACATGCTGGCGATCGGCCGGCCCGGCGACCGGCCCTGGACGGTCGGCATCCAGGACCCGCGCGGCGAGGGTTCGATCGCGGTGATGGAACTGCACGACAACGAAGCGATCGGCACCAGCGGTGACTATCAGCGCTACTTCATGAAAGACGGCAAGCGCCGTCCGCACATCATCGATCCGCGCACCGGCGAATCGACCGATCTGGTCGCATCGGTCACCGTCGTGACCTCCGGCGGCAGCGATGCCGGCACCCGCTCCGACGGTCATTCCAAACCGCTGTTCCTCGCAGGACCGCAACATTGGCGCGCAATGGCCGAGCGGCTAGGTCTGCAGGAAGTGATGCTGATCGACACCGACAGGAATGTTGAAATGACGCCGGCCATGCGTAAACGGATGGCATCGGCGGTTCGACAGGATTGAGAGTAAGGAGCCGCGCAGAAATAAGTTCGTGAATTTTTAGAATACTCGGTGGTCTGAAACAATTATGCAGAACGCAGACCTGATGCACCAAATTG